>Ga0209344_10000171_pt1 | contig 136119 bp, 130 predicted proteins | sample Cruoilmetagenom6_FD_187293 | JGI IMG/M metagenome (GOLD analysis project Ga0209344, IMG submission 187293) | Oil polluted marine microbial communities from Coal Oil Point, Santa Barbara, California, USA - Santa Barbara Oil Seep Sample 6 (SPAdes)... | ecosystem: Environmental > Aquatic >... | reverse complement strand
ACCATGGGCGCCATGGTTGATTGCGCCGGCTGCTGCTGAGAACGTCACGTCGTGATGACCAACAGACTGGGCCACGATGTTGGCCGGGTTGCCAATGACGGCAAAGACGGTGTGGAAGAACGTTTGAGCGATCGTGACAGCTACAGCGACGCGGGGCAGCGACATCTGCTTACCGACCAGCGGAATGCTGACGAGAGCAGCAAAGGTGAACGCCAGTACGAGGGCGACGCCGCTCGGGGCACTGCCGCCACCAAATACGTGCGCAGTTGCCGCGACGAATACCGAGAAGGCAGCAACAAGCGACGCTCGGAGAACTTGGGTTCCCCTGCCGGTCATGATTGCTCCCTGAATACTCGAGCCCCTGAAGTGAGCCTCGAGATCAGCTTACGCGCTTTCGAAGACCACAATCGGGTCGGTGGTCGGAGCGTCCGAGCCACCCTTGGGCTCGATCGTGACTCCCACAACATCGCCGACACCCATCTCGCCGTCAAGCACCCGCCAGGTTGGCCCATCCTCGACAGCACTCATGAGGCCAGCAGGGCGCGCGCCCGCCTCATCGATGTACCAGAGTTCGTAAACCTGGTCGGCAGGCAACGGCTCCAAACCATCCACAATCACAGCGGATGACGCCAACTCACCCGACCACACGAAGGTAGCCGTGGCTCCCCCAGCGACCGTGGAGACAAGGCGCTGCGAGTCGCTGGCGGCATTGATAGCCGCAAGCTGGTCAGCCTGCTGAGCGGCGAACGTCGACTGCTCGATAGACGTGCGGCCGATGGAATCGGCAACCACGCCACCGGCAACGATGAGTGCCACTGCCGCGGCGACAGCCGCCAAAGCAGTAGCCGGCCGTGTGAACCAACGGGCTTGCGCCTTGGTCTCCGCGGGAGTCGCCGGGGCAGGCGACGAGGTGCTTGACTGCTCGGCCGAAGCATCAGCAGCGGGCGCAACTGAGGCAGCAAGCGGCGTGACGTTGGAGAGCGGCGCGGATGCGGCATCCACACTGCTCGAAGCGTCGTCAGCTGCACCAGCGGCTTCTGCTTCGCGCGGCAACTGCGGCGTCTGCGCAATCATCGCCATAAGGTTCGTCTTGAGGGCAGGAGGCGGAGTGACCGGGTCAATGGCCATGCCCAGCGCCACTGCCGTGTCAGAGAGCTCGGTGGTTTCGGTGCGAGTCTCGTCGGAAGCAGCCAGGTGCTTCTCGAAAGCTTCGCGCTCTTCGGGGCTCAACGCGTTGAGAGCGTAGGCGCCAGACTGTGCTGCGAGGTCGTCGTTGCGGTCGTTCATGATGCCACCCCCATTTCGTCGCGTAAGCGGATCATTCCATCACGTAGTCGGGTTTTGACAGTGCCGACAGGAACCTTAAGCATGGTCGCCACCTCACTGTGGCTATAGCCGCCGTAATACGCAAGGGAGACAGCTTGGCGCTGGAGTTCAGTCAGTCGGGACATGGCCTTCTCTACCCTTTCGTGTTCGAGTCGGACTTCTATGGTTTCTGAAACGTGATCGTAGTCCGGGTTGTGATCACGGATGCCGATGCGAACGTCACGGTCGCGGGACGACTGTGATGCGCGCACACGGTCAACAGTTCTGCGGTGTGCCATCGTGAGAATCCAACTCACCGCTGCACCCTTATTCGCATCGAAACGAGTTGCGGTTTGCCAGATCTCTAAAAAGATCTCTTGCATCACTTCTTCGGACTGCGAATGGTCACGCAGGAGCCTCTTCACGAGTCCGAAGACTCGGGGAGCTAACTGGTCGTACAGTTCACTAAATGCGGCCTGATCGCCAGTGGCGACACGCTCAAGCAAGTCTTGCGGGCTCGTGGCAGGCACGCCCGGTTCTTCAGGCGTTGCGCCGACATCAGCTTCACGAGACATAAGGTCAAGCATGACAGGTTCCTGTGCCCCTTCCTCGCAAATCGAATGGTTCAGCAGAGAATAATCAGTCAGTGGATGCGGGGCTGACAATGGATTTCGTCAGTTGCTTTCACTGGTGAGTAGTTCGGTGCACTCATCGCAATGGTTTGGTGACGGAGGAAAGTGATCAGGCCTACCCGAGCGGCACAGGAAACGGCAGCGGAAACGGCTCCAGATTGAGCGTTTAAGGGCGCTAAAAAGCCGGACCACAGAGAACGCCTCACGACGCAGGGCCGCTCGAAGCGGCTAATATTGGAGCCCGGGGTTACTGTGGCCCGGCATCGAAAAGTGTAGCAAAAAGCCACCTGAGTGTCCGCTCACAGTAGGCGACCGTCTCTCGGATTGCTTCACGCCATGCGTCGTTCAGCACGCACTCGCGGCGAGCGCTCGTGTTTCGCAACTGTGCGGATTTCGTGAAGATTTGATTGCAACGCTGACTTTTTCGCCCTCTTTTAACGATTTCACCGCGCATTTGTGCAATCATCAAACACCCCAAAATGATGCGGGGCTATCTACGTGAATTTCGCAATCGCCAGGAGAGTCCGATGACGTCGAAGCCGCTACCCACCGACCCCATGATTCGCGAACTTGTTCGCCAGGCGCAAAGGTCAGCGATGACTCGGCGTACCTTGCTTACGGGTGCCGCCGCGGGCGCAACAGGCCTTGCCCTCGCCGCCTGCTCCCCGGGCGGCGGTGAGGCACCGACCCCCGCAGCTGATGAGAGCGACACCAACAAGTCGGTTCGCTGGGACAACTGGGCGCTCTACGTCGATGTCGACGATGCAGGAAACTACCCGACGATCGATGCTTTTGAAGCCGAAACCGGGATCAGCGTCGAATACACGGAAGCGGTCGATGACAACAACACCTACTACGCCAAGGTCAAGGATCAGCTCTCGCTCGGTCAAGACATTGGCGCCGACCTCGTGTGCCTCACCGACTGGATCGTGGCTCGACTCATCCGCTTCGGATACATCCAGAAACTCGACCATGGCAATATCCCCAACATCGCCAACCTTCTGCCCGCGCTCAAGGATGTCGATTTCGATCCGGGCCGCCAGATGAGCATCCCGTATCAGGGTGGCTTCGCCGGGATCGCCTGGAACAAAGAGCAGTTGCCCAACGGCCTCGCCTCGGTACAGGATTTGTGGAACCCCGACCTTAAGGGTCGCGTAGGAGTGCTCTCTGAGATGCGCGACACTATGGGTCTCATCATGCTCGATCAAGGCGTCGACATTTCTGGCAAGTGGGGCGCGGACGAGTTCAATGCCGCGATCGACGAATTCTCCAAGCAGGTTTCCGACGGCCAGATTCGCAACATCAAGGGAAACTCCTACAAGGAGGATCTCGTGAACGGCGACACCCTCGCAGCGATTGTGTGGTCTGGCGACATCGTTCAGTTGAATGCCGAGAACGGCGACAAGTGGGACTTCATCGTTCCTGAGGCCGGCGGAACGATTTGGAACGACAATTTCATGGTTCCCATCGGCAGCCCGTCAAAGTCGAACGCTGAAGAACTGATCAACTACTACTACGATCCGGCCGTCGCCGCCGAGGTCGCCGCCTACGTCAACTACATCACACCGGTTGCGGGCGCCAAAGAGGCGGCAGCGGCGATTGACCCCGAATTAGCCAGCAATACTCTTATCTTCCCCGACGACGACATGCTCTCGCGGTCGTACGTTTTCCGTGGACTCGATAACTCTGAAGAACAAGCGTTCAACACTGCGTTCCAGAGTGTCTTGCTCGGTTCTGCATAATGACAGATGGGACGTTCGCCGAGAGCGGCGCAGATCTGGAACTGGTGGGGATTCACAAACGTTTCCCGGGGTTCACCGCGATCGAAGAACTCGACCTGACGATTCCGGCAGGGTCATTTTTCGCACTTCTTGGTCCGTCTGGCTGCGGCAAGACAACAACGCTGAGATTGGTCGCTGGTCTCGAGTCGCCGACTTCTGGGCAGATTCTGATTGGCGGAAAAGAGGTCACCAATCAGAAGTCCTTCCAGCGCCCGGTCAACACCGTTTTTCAGAGCTACGCCCTGTTCCCCCATATGACGGTGTTAGAGAACGTCGCTTTCGGTCTCCGTCGCCGCAAGATGGCCGCCCCGCTCGACAAGGCTCACGAAGTGCTTCGTCTCGTTGAGCTCGACCACCTCGCAAACCGTCGCCCCCAGCAGCTTTCCGGCGGGCAGCAGCAGCGCGTGGCTCTAGCGCGAGCAATTGTGAACCGACCCGCCCTGCTGTTGCTCGATGAACCGCTTGGGGCACTCGACCTCAAACTGCGGCGCCAAATGCAGCTCGAACTCAAATCAATCCAAGAAGATGTCGGTCTTACCTTTTTGCATGTGACTCACGATCAAGAAGAAGCCATGACTATGGCCGACACGATCGCTGTCATGAACAAGGGCCGCATCGAGCAAATGGGTGCCCCTCAAGAACTCTACGAATTGCCGAAGACTGCCTTCGTCGCCAACTTTCTCGGCCAATCGAACCTCTTCACTGGCCCCGTCATGAACACAACCAGTTCAGCAATCTCGGTGGACATCGCGGGCCAGAAAGTCACTGTTCCTCTCGACCGAGCCCAGCGCACCACCGGCAACATAACTGTGGGCATCCGACCAGAGAAGTTGACTCTCCATACTGCTAAGCCCAAACGGGATGCCGCTACGAGCGTGATGGGTCCCGGTCGAGTTGTTGATGTCTCATTCAGCGGGGTGAGCACCCAGTACTTGGTGCACGTGCCCGGTGTCGGACAGCTCATCGTGTTCGCCCAGAACATTGCCCTTGAATCCCACGTGCGCGATGGAGACGAAGTGTGGCTCAGCTGGGCCACCAGCCACGGATTTGGGCTTGAGGATGACCCGGCAGAGGCACCACGCTTTTCTCCCGACCTTGACACTCGCACTATCGCCGCACAACGGCGTCTCGAGGATGCGTAGAAATGGCCTTCGCCGCGTTCTCCTCATCGACGGCGCCCGCACCAGCTGAGTCGGTTCGAAAGACAAGCCGGGTAGCACTTCTCCTGCTGCTTCCTGGAATTCTCTATCTGGTGCTGTTCTTCTTGACGCCTCTCATCTCCCTGTTGATCACGTCGTTCAAAACGCCAGCCGAATTCGGTGACATTGGTGAATTCAGCTACGCGTTCCGCTGGCAGAACTACACAGACGTCATCTCTACGTATTGGCCGCACATCATGCGGTCATTCGGCTATGCCCTCGCTGCGACCTTTTTTGCGCTGATCATCAGCTACCCGTTGGCCTACTTCATCGGTGTGAAAGCACGGCGGTGGCCGCTACTGCAGAGCCTCATGCTCGTGCTCGTTATTGCGCCGTTCTTTATCAGCTTCCTCCTTCGCACCCTCGCCTGGAAGCAACTGTTCTCCGACGAATCATTTCTGGTTACCTCGCTCAAAGCAGTATCGATTCTGGCCCCCGACGCTCACATCACCGGCACAGCCTTTTCGGTGATCTTCGGTCTGACGTATAACTTCATCCCCTTTATGACCCTGCCGCTGTATACGACGCTTGAGCGGCTCGATGTGCGCTACCTCGAAGCAGGAAGCGACCTCTACGCGAGCCCGTTCCACGTCTTCCGGAAAGTGACCGTGCCGCTGTCGATGCCCGGTATTGTCGCGGGAACCCTACTGACATTCATCCCGGCCGCTGGTGACTACATCAACGCAAGCCGCGAGTTCCTCGGAGGAACGAGCACTCAGATGATTGGAAATGTCATCGAGGCGAACTTCTTGGTGCTTCAGAACTTTCCCGCAGGTGCCGCACTCTCGATCATCCTGATGTCAGTGATCCTCGTGATGGTTGGCTTTTACGTGAAGAAGTCCGGAACGGAAGAACTTCTATGAAACGTTCACTCAGCGACTGGATCTTGCCCATCTATAGCGCACTAGCGCTACTGATCTTGATGATCCCTATCGGCTACACCTTCGTCTACAGCTTCAACGACTCCCTCAAAACCAACATCACATGGCGCGGATTCACCTTCGATAAGTGGCTCAACGTGTGCAACGTGCAAAGTGGTGCCGTGTGCGAAGCGTTCGGAAACAGCATCTTCATCGGCGTAGTCGCGACGGTCATCGCAACAACCCTGGGCACCATGATCGCGATCGCGATCGTGCGCTACAAGTTCAGGTTCCGTTCGCAGACCAGCCTGCTGCTCTTTCTGCCGATGGCCACCCCCGAGGTCGTTCTCGGTGCAGGACTGGCCGCACAGTTTTTGTCGATCGGCGTTCCCAAGGACATGCTGACGATCATCCTCGCGCACACCATGTTTTGCATCAGCTTTGTCGTCGTAACCGTGAAAGCCCGTGTCGCGGGCCTGGACCCCGCACTAGAAGAGGCAGGTCGCGACTTGTACGGGTCGGCATTCCAAGTGTTCTTGCGAATCACCTTCCCCCTGCTGTTGCCAGGAATTCTCGCCGCCGCCCTGCTGTCGTTCGCGCTGTCGTTTGATGACTTCATCATCACCAACTTCAACTCCGGCTCTGTCAACACGTTCCCGAAATACATCTGGGTTTCGGCAGCACGAGGCATTCCCGCTGAAGCAAATGTGCTCGCCTCCGCCGTGTTCATCGTGGCTCTTGTCGTTGTCGTCACCGTGCAGGTGTCGACGGTTGCTCGCGCCAGACGACTCGCGAAGGTTCAGTAGGGCGCCTGAGCACTCGGCTGCGACTGATTCCTCGGCACTGAGCGCGAAAGCGGTTCAGTCGAGCGCGCCCGCGCGAAAACGCTTCGCGCAGAGGGTGAGATCTTCACCGATGAGCGAATAGCGAGAAGCGCGGGTCGTGAGCTCAGTCGCTCGCTCCGGATTGAGCAGCTCTTGGTCATCGGCAACACTCCCTGCGCCGGAGGAAAGGATTCGACTAAACGACGCAGCCCGATCAAGAGCGACACCAAAGTCACCCCGAAAGAGCCCCCGCAAGATCTGATCGGCAAGGCCCTTGATCTCCTCGGGCCCCGTCGGATTGATGGCGCCCGTCACCGCAGCATCAATCGTGGGCAAAATTTCAATCCCGCGCTGAAAGAGAAAACTCGTACCCACAGCGTCCTGCTGGATGACGGCACGCAGCAAATAGATGCGCCAGAGTGCGCCAGGCAGGCTGCCAGCACTCGATCGCGACCACAGCTCTGCGAGCGAATCGATACCGTTTTTATCGGTGTAGGCAATGATTCTGTCGAGCACGGCAGGGTCATCCGAGTTTCGTGCACCCTCAAGGAGCGCATGGGCTGTATCGTGGGCTGCGCGCATTATTTGAGCGGGATCTTCTCCGCCCTCAAATGTGTCAAACTTATCTGTCGAGTACTGCGTGGGCTTATGGAAATTTTCGACCATAAGATCACGGTACGCTTAACATGTAGGGCCTGTAGCTCAGTTGGTAGAGCATCGGACTTTTAATCCGCGGGTCCCGGGTTCGAGTCCCGGCGGGCCCACATTTTTCTAGCTGGTCAGATCATCTTTTCTTCTTGATCGGGATTGCCGGTTTCTGCTCGATTTCGCTCCGTGCCCACATTTTGCCCACAACTTCTGGAGCGCCCACGGCGCTGAGGGCGTCTCCCACGGCATCCAAGTCATCATCGAAAAGGTCGGCATAGAAGTCGAGGGTCATCGCTGCGGAGGCGTGGCCGAGCATCTTCCGGACGGCCTTCAGGTTGGCGCCCGCCGAGATCGCGAGGCTCGCGGCGGTGTGCCGAAGGTCGTGCGGCACGCGCCTCGCGAGGTCCGGGTGCAGCTCCAGCATCGTCGCCATTGCCGGCTCGAATCGACGAGCCCGCCAGTTCTTGTTTCGGATGGGACCGCCCTCGGGCGAAGTCAAGACGAAGTCGCTGGACTTCTTGCCCTCGCGGCGCGCGGCCAGCATCTCGCTCAGGAAGGATGGGAATGGGACGCTGCGGCGACTGTGGTTCTTCGGGGTTCCGTAGACGAGCGCGTAACCGACCTCGGTCACTGCCTGGTCGACATTGACGCGGCGCCGGAGCATGTCGAGATCCATCACGCGGAGTGCGGCCATCTCACCCCAGCGCAGGCCCGTCTACGAGAGGAACATAATGACGTCGCCGTCAGGACCACAGAGCTCGGCGAACTGGTGCACTTGAGAGTGCGTGAGGTAGCCGTGCTTCCGCGAGACCACGCGTGGGAGCTTCACTCCGTCTGCCGAGTTCCTCGTCAGGCGCCCGTCGCACACCGCGTACTTGAGCATGATGCTCAGAACGCGGTGGTTGCTGCGTGTAGTCGAGGGGGCCACCCGGCCCGACCCGCCAGCGAGCCACTTCTGGATCCCCGCGTGAGTGAGGCCAGCTAGCGGCGTAGTCCCCCGTTGCGGAATGATCGCCGATCGGACGATCGACTCGTAGCCATTACGCGTGGACGGCTTGAGCTGGATCTGGGTGGCGAGCCACTGCTCCGCCCATTCCGCGACGGTGATGCGCGACTGGTTGGCCGAGACGAACTCGCACCGCGACTTAGCCACGTCGACATTGGCGAGGAAGAGCTCGGCCTCACGCTTGGTCTTGATCCCACGCTTGTCGCCTGGGAGTTGTCAGGCAGGCGGTACCGGACCCGGTACCGCCGACCGGTCGATGTGTCGTAGGGGGGGGTGACGCTACCCATGCGCAACCCATGCGCAACCCTAACCTCCATCAGCCATGGCCTCACAATGCCCGTCGCTCGTCATCGTCCAAATACTCGCGCAGCGACTCCTGAATCGCCTCGATGAGATCGCAGACGTCGCTGCTTGCGACGCCCGCACGTCCCTGACGCGCCCGCTCGGAAGCAACAACAAACCGGCCGGCAAGTGGCAAGAGAGCCGCGGAAGACCTGCTCGTGACGTCTGGAAGGTACCCGGCGAGCCTGCGAGTAATTTCATCGGTATCAATGTCGACAACATCCTCGAAATGCATGAGCAGCCATGCAGCAAACGACGGGCGCGACACCACCACTCGTATCTTGTTCTTAACTGCCAGAACGAGAGCTTCCTCTATATCCTCCAGAGCATCGACCACGCACCATATTTCATACTGATTGCCGTCCTTCCGGGCCGCGTTGCGCAGCTTGATCGCAGCCCGCACGTACCCCACGGCAGTGTTGGGATCGGGCACGACTTCCAGCGGGATCTCCGTGTGCTGCAGCATCTTCTTGGCCCAATGGAGGTAGTCCTCCTCAAGGTCGCCGGAGAAGACGATCATGATCGCCCTCTTGGCGTGCCTGTGCGGCTTCGCCCGTCGAAGATCCATCGGCTCGCGCACTAGTGACTATCTCCATCCTCGATCTGCCAAAGACCAGCAAAATCGCGGTAGTCGATGGGAGGCACTGCCCCATAGTCGCCCAAGAGGTAGCGTCGACTGAAGACTTCGCCGGCCCGCGGGTGGAGGTCCCAGAGCGAGAATAAGTTGCTTACGCCATGCTCATCCTTCTCGGTGAACCAGATCTGATCCCGACGCAGCACCTTATAGTCGCCGGTGTTCATCATCACCGTGACATCATGCGTTGAAAGCACCAGTTGCGCCTGCTTGGGGTTCGTATCTGGCGACTGAAAGAGTCTGACCACCTCACTGACGAGCCGAGGGTGGAGGCTGGTGTCAATTTCATCAATGACGATAACTCCGCCCCGCGCCAGGCGATCCAAGATGGGTCCGAGTAGGGCGAAGAAGTTCCGCGTTCCGACAGACTCCCAGCTGAACGGAAGCGGGACCGGCCCGTTGCTTCCGCTGTGAGCGACCACCAAAGACAACATGGTGCGTTTCATCTGAGAATCGATCTCCTCGAGCGTGGCCTCTGGCCGGATGGCCTGAATGAGCCGTCGAGTAGTTTCGCGGGCTTCCTCACCGAGTTGGTTTTCTTCGATCTTCAGATCCACGATGCCGAACTCAGCTCGAGTCATCAGCTGCGTGACCTGCCGCAGCCGTTCAGGGTCCCTTGCCAACGAGTCCGTTGTGCTCTGCAGGACGGAGGGCAGCTGCTCGGAACTCACGTGTCGAATGAGTCGCGCAAACTGCGCGTGCAGGTCCGTCAAATCCTCATGGTTGAGAAGTCTGGCGGTCGAAAAGAATAGAGCGTCGTCTCGAGTCGATCGTGCTATTTGCGCGTTCGGACCAGTGAGATACTCGCCGAACCGCCAAGCCTCATCGTCGACGTTCCGCTCAAAAAGCAAGCGCTGTCGATTCTTCGGCCATGAATACAGCCACTCGCTCTGAATGCGGCGCGCATCGAAGGTGAATCCATATTCGTAACGGACCCCTCCGAGGAGCACCGCGACTTCGAAGGTCGTTGGTTGGCCGTCATGATCCCCAAGCATGAAGGGGGTGTAAGGAAGTCCGGCCTCCGCTTCCGAGGCCGAGGACCGAATCATTGAGAACATGTCGCGGAGACCGCGGAGAAGGTTGGTCTTACCGGAGGAGTTCGGCCCGAATATCGCGATGGCAGGCGCTACGCCTGGCTCAGGGAACTCCTTAACCACTTCCACCGTTGGTCTTCGCAGCTTGAGCTCCTTGCGATCCCGGAAGGACCTGTAGTTGGTCAGTGCGAACTGGAGCAGCATGCGATTCCCGTCATGCACCCATCCTACGTTCTGCGCGCCTCCGGCTTCACGGGCTTGTTTGTAACTTTTTCGCATTAAATCGGTTAAGCACGGGAATAGTTGCCGCCCAGAGTCGGTTGTACGCGATATCGTTACAAACGCGTCGCTGCTCACAAGGCAGGTCAGCACCAACGAGAAGACCCCGATCGACCACCGTCGAGCGGACGCTCTAGGTGGCAGGTCGGGGTCAGGTGTCCTTCAGTAGACGTTCTTGACTCTAGAGCTCCAGATGGGTTTTTCGAAAGTCCGCTTTCGTGACCTGCCTCCTCCAATAACCAAAGGGGCACAACATGTCGAAGCCGTCGAAGTCGCAACTGTCCAAGGCAGGGTCCACCCTCGCCTCTGGATCGTCGACACCGTCGCAGAAGTCCCAAGCCGGCTCCACGCTCGGCAAGGGATAGAAGTTGCTGCGGTCGCCTCGGCGACCGCAGCAACTTCGACAACCCATCCCACCGCGTTCGCCCTAGCGCGGAATTCGAACAAGAAAGAAGACAAGATGCATAGCATCGATTTCCTGCCGGTCGAGAACCTCGACGGCAGCAGCACCAAGAGCGGGGACGCCATCGTCCTCAACTTCACCGTCCCGAACACCAACGCCAAGGCGGTGGTAGTCGTCGATGGTGGATACACAGCCACCGGAGACAAGGTTGTTGAGCACGTCACCAAGTACTGCGGTACTGACGTGGTCGACCTCATGATCTGCACCCACCCGGACAACGACCACCTCAACGGTCTCATCTCGATCATGGAGCAGTGCGACGTCCGCGAGCTGATGATGCACCTCCCGTGGAACTACAGCAGCCGCGCGAGCGAGCTCGGCAACTACGAGAACATGCGCAAGCTCTACGACCTCGCGGTCAAGAAGGACGTGAAGATCACGCAGCCGTTCACGGGAGAGTCGCGCCTCAATGGTGCGATCTCGATCATGGGACCGACGGAACTGCGCTACATCGATCTGCTCGACCAGGCCATCCAGGAGTCCGTCGATGGAACGGCCGAAGCCCGCCACAGCTCCGCCGTGATGGGCTCGGTCCTCCTCACCAAGGCGAAGAACCTGCTGGAGCGCGCGATCTCCGCTCTGCCGTTTGAGACCCTCACAGACGGCGACGACACGGGTCCTCGCAACCACATGTCCGCGATCACGCTTCTGACGATCGACAACAAGCGCCACCTGCTTACCGGGGACGCTGGGATGAGTTCGCTCGAGGGTGCCGCTGACTACTACGAGGCCACCATCGGATCGTTCGGCTCCTATCCGCTCACCCTGTTCCAGGCTCCGCACCACGGAAGCAAGCGCAACGTGGGGCCCACCATCCTCAACCGCATCCTCGGTGCGCCGGGTGCCGACTTCGGAACGGCCGTGGGATATATCAGTAGCGCACGCGCCTCCGAGAAGCACCCGTCGCCGAAGGTCGTGAACGCGATGATTCGCCGCGGGGTGAACGTGTACGTGACGGAGGGTCAGACCATCTGCCACGGCAGCTGGAACAACCGTCCCGGCTGGTCGCCCATCTCTCCCGTGCCGCCGCTGGATGAAGAGGACTAACTGGTGCCTCGAATCGACACCTACATCTGGCGTGCTCGGATCGTGCCCGCGGTACTCGCAGCGATCCCGCTCCTGACGTTCGTCGTTTTCATTGCCGATTCCCCGATCGCCGGCCTGCTCACGCCGGTGGTCGGGCTCGGTGCGATCCTTCTTGGCGCTGCTGAGTGGATCCGTGGGCGAGGGTTGAAGACGGAGCAACGCCTGAAGAGAATATGGGACGGAATGCCGACCACAGCAGCCTTGCGCCATCGAGGTGAGCGCGACTTCGCGTGGGCACCCCGTCGCTTAGCTATCGAGGGGCTGTCAGGTCAGCGTCTTCCGACTGCTCGCGAGGAGGAGGCACGTCCAGATGACTCAGAAGCAAGGTACGAACGTGCAGTCCACGCCGCGATCGCGAAGCTCCGGTCGGCTGCTCCTTCAGACACTGTGCTTGCTTCGGAGAACGCAAGTTACGGCGTACGCCGAAACACCCGCGGCATCAAGACGCAAGCTCTCGTCGTCCTCGCACTCGCGACCGTCGGCCACGTACTCCTGGCCGCTACTGCAGCCGATGGTTGGGCAATCGGTCTATTCGTGCTCGCGATCGACCTCGCGGCGTGGCTGTTCTGGACCCTTGTCGTGCGGGATGTTTGGGTGCGCGAGCAAGCAGACAAGTTCACCGATCAACTGTTCACCGACCTGGCAGTTTTCGAGTTACCTCCGTCAAATGGCACCCGCCAGATCACCTAGAGGGAAAGCTCAGCGGGGCCGGTCGACCAGCGACTCACCACGTGAAGGTTCCTGGCGTTGTGCAGACAACGAGAAGTCATATTTGAAGCATCACAGACAGAGGACCGCTTAGATGAATGAGATGCAGACGCTCTTTACCGAGTACGGCGCGACCGACCGTTCGAACCTAATTCAGTACAACCAGCACATGCTCGATCGGCATCTGGTCGCAGTCGGCTATGCAGACTCCGCGCGGGGCCTCCGCGCCTCGTACACCGCGCAGCCATGGGATGACGTGATACTCCTGCCGTTCCTTTTCCTTTGGCGGCAGACGATCGAGCTCCAACTGAAGATCGTGGTGAAGGATCTGGCAACCCTTCGTCGCCTCGACGGTGATCTCGGTCCTGAATTTGAAAGCGACAAGGTCGATGCCAGACTTCAGAACCCGAGATTGGTCGGTCACAAACTCGACAAGCTAACTGCCGAGATGCTCGAACATGTTGCAGCCCTCGGGCTTCAGGAGAATCCTGCCGAGACAATTCAGACCCACGCCCTCCTTGGAGCTTTGGACAATGGCGGGACCGGTTTTCGGTATGCCGGAGTCCTGAACGTGCCCAGCGCTGACATTGACTTCAAAGGTTTGGCCGATGCTCTCGACAACGCCTATCGACTGCTCGAGGTTGTGAGCGACGCTGCAACTCACGGGGAGGGAGTTGGATCATGACGAACCCAGCTTCGCTACCCCACCAACCCATCGCCCCTGCGCATCAAATGCCCGGATGACTATAAGCGGGTGGCGAAGATCTCGAAAGAGGAACTTGTCGGCTTCGCGTTCGACGATCGAGGCGACGGAGTCCGAGCAAATATAGACAACCCGAGAGACTTGGTCAGCACTCAGCCGTCTTGCGTGATCGACATAAATGGACGCATACCGGGCCACCTTTTTGGACGTGAACTCAACTTCGACAAGATCCACGCGCTGTCCTCTTTCTGCGACTCCGTCGGCTTGGTGATCCGTCGCCGAGAGGGTCCAACGGTCGCGAGTCCACTTGTAGCCAGCAGATAGGTAACGGGCAGCGACCACGGCTACCGCGAGCTCATGCCGTATTGTCTGTCGGAAGAGGCGTGGAGCGGCCCGACCCGATGCCTGATGTGTGGGCCATACGATCTGGCGATCGCGGTACACCGGCCGCGCACTACCGATGTATCCGAGTTCCGCTATCCGCGCGATCCAGTGGTTCGCGCGGCGCACGCTCACGGGGCCATCGTGGTCGTCCTGGTACGCGGAGAGCGTCCACCTGATCGCGTCCACATCGGCCAGCCTGACCACGTTCATCCAGTCGAGCATCGCTTCGTCCCGACTCGTCAGCTGCCGCATTCGTCGCCTCCTTCGCTCTCTCCCTCTTGTTCTTCTCTTTTCTGTTCTTCCCTGTCCCACCGCCAGTTCTTCACTTCCTAACCTTCCGGAAGTAGCTTGCGGAGTGCGGGAGGTTGGGAAGCCGGCCCCGCCGGGGACTGGCGGTGGGACAGGGAAGAACAGGGCATTGCCCGTCCCGCGCTACATCCCGATGCGGGACGCACTTCGGGATGCCCCGACCTCGGGTCGATCAACAGCGCACAACTGAAAATCGTGAGGCCGGGGATCCTGCAGCCCGATCGGAACTCTGTAAGTACGGAGCTTTCGAACTCCGGCACTCGGTAACTTCGGATGCTCGGCACTCGCAAACTCCGAACCTCCGCCTTCGCGCGCCTCGCGCGTACTGCTTCTGTTCTGTTCATTCCTGTTCTCTCCTGTTAAAGGGGCAAGCCCGCGACCCCTTGAACGGCAACAAAGTGGCCCCCTGAGATGGTCGGTAGGCGACCTACTACGGGGTCACCAGCCGTCCCCCTGGGCCATCCGATTCAGAAAGGGAATCGGATCCCGGATGACCGAACTCGACGCACCCAGACGACTCGACTCGAGCAGGAGCTCGTACTCTGCAGGCACCCCGTTACGTCCGATTCGGACTCGTCGGATGAGGCCGGCCTCCACTAGCTCACGCACGCAGCGCTTCACCGCGGTGCGCGCTGCGTCGGAATCGTTGCGGGGTGCGAGGTAGCCGGGGGCGATCGCCAAGGATGCTCGGCCGACGTAATAGCGGCGGGGTTCTGCGTCGCCGCGCTTCTCGTCCCAGCACTCGTCAGCCATATAGAACAGCAGCCTCGCAGCCGGGTTGCCGATGTTGTGGCGGGCCAATTCGAGCGCTGCGCTTTTGACGGCGTAGATGCCCACGAGGTCAGGCAGTCGCTCGAGTGGATGCCTCGATCCAGGCGATCACTTCCGACCGCTTGTAGAGCACCGTCCGCGGGGTGGGCTTGTAGGACCTCGAGCCGATGCCGCGGTAGCGCATCTGCGAGAGAGCGGCGACCGTGAGGCCGGTGATCTCCTTGACCTCTTCGGCGTGAATGAACTCCGGATCCATCTTTTTCTCCATCCGTTTCGACAACCCTGATTGCAACGGGTTGTCCAAACGACGGTGGGTACTTTCTGTCGGTTCCACAACTAGAATCGCGGTAACCTGTCGGAATGACAGTTCTGAGCGCAGAGCCGTCCATCGGTGCGCGCATCCGCGCTATAAGGAAGGCGCGCGGAATCCGCACCACGCGCGAGCTCGCAGAGCTCATCACGGGGGCGTCCTTGACCGAGTCGATCACCGAGAACATCGAATCGGGTCGGAAGGTCGATCTCGACGTAAGTTAGCTGCTCAACATCGCAATGGCGCTGGAAGTGCCGCCTAGCTTTCTCTTCGCACCCATTGCCGCGCCATCCTCGAGCCTGAATCTTCCGGGACTCAGTGACGCGTTCAGCGAGATGACTGCCCTTCAGTTCGACGCATGGCTCGCCAACGATACCGGCACCGCGTACCTTCCCGTCTCATCAAACGAGCGCTACGCGCGCTTGGAACTGGATGCACTCCGCCGGTTGACGGAGATTGATTCCAAAACCTTCGCCTCAGAGCCTCCATCGGCGGAGCAGAGCAAGTGCGCGACGTCGTTGGCGTGCTCGATCTCGTCACGTCCTACCGAGAACGAATCGAACAAGCGCTGAGCGAGAGGGGCCGGATTCACGCCTACCTAGCATCGAGCGGTTGGGATCTGTCTTCGGCCGACGAGTCGTGGGTGGCCGAACGGGAGACAACCGCTTCAGGCTGACATGGCAAATCACCAATGCGTCCTCGACCTGTCGGAGTTAAGTCGTGTGGCACGCTCGAGCGCAGTAATCGCAGCCGTTGGACTTGATATGGATTCGCTTAGCGGCCTGAACCGCCCCACTGCACGATTCGAAATAGCCTAAGGCTACGCGGTTGGACGCGTCGGGCAGGCAGCCATACGGGGACGCCAGGTCGTGCACTTCATGATCACCCGAGCCGGGTTGGGCGCTGGAAGTCACGCAGTAGTTGGGCAGGCCCCTCCCCCATCCGCTCTACTAGTCCAGTCCGAGAACCGTCCCAAAGTCGTTGATCTGAGATTGGTAAATCGACTGGATCTCGTCGGGGAGCGGCCGATCGAAACGGTCGTAGTGGAGGGTTCGCTCTCCACGAATCACCGTGACAAGTCTTAGCGACCGCGAGGCCAGATAATTTTCGACTAAATCCTTCCGCACGTACAAGTACGCAGACCCGAACATCGGTCCTGCGTGACGTCGGAATATCGAAGCGACTCTGCCTTCTTTGTCGATCAGATCAGCCGACCCCGAAACTCCGCGAAGCGAGTGGAAATCGGCAAAGCTCGGAGACGGGAAGTAGACATTGCCTAGGTCATTCAATGCGCTGTGGTACCCCTCCCAGCCCCAAATTCGTGAGGTCGCCTCCGCGCGAAAGCCCGCCCTCCACCGGCCACCTTCGTAGTAGTCCAAGGCCCTTTCATTGAGCGTTCTAGGCTTTCCATCCGCCCTGCGAATGTCACTGCCAAACCGCTTCGACCATGGGACCTCACCAAGAAATGTGTAGAAATCAGTGCCTGGCTCAGGGAGATCGCGATGCTGTGGAGCGTGCGCAGCGAAGTCGGCCCCTACCGAGCCGACTGACCGTTGCGGCACAAAAGCGGTGGTCACCCAAGCTTGTGTCTCGCGACCATCTTCGACCCCTTCATGGAACACCGCGTCGAGCAGCACCCAGCCGCCTGAAAGTCCATCGACGGTGGGGAGTGAAATCACGGAGGCGTAGTTGGGAGTCTGGCCCGTAGACAACCACTGGGCGTGATCGACTGGAGACGACGCGAACACATCTGGCAATGGCGGTTGCCAGTCCGGAGGTTCCGCCGGAAAACTGGGATCGATGTCGACGTCGGTCGAGCGTGGTTCGCGCAAGGGGAAGTCCTTCAAGAGCCCACTTCGGCTTCTGACCCCATACATCTCGAAATAGGCAATCCACGAATACTTCTTGCCGTACCGGTCCGTCCGGTTGCCGTCGCGGCGGCTGCCAGAGTATCTCGCGATGATCTGGTCAATTCGCTGGAACTCAGCCTCCCGGTAACCCAGTCGACCGATCCGATCGGCGATCTGCCTCCGGACGCCGACATACTCAGAATTGTCCATGTCATAGTTACCGCGATCGTCAACCAGTCGACCCATTGTGTAGTTGCCGAAGTCCATATGGATGGTGCTTTCGCCGTCGACCACATCCTCATCAGCAATCACTCCGATCGGGCGAAATGGAATCTCACTAGCAGCCGGGGAGCGGATGAGGTGGACCTTGTCGTTCGGACGTAGAAGTCTGGAGCTCCGCATCCCGAGCACTTGCACGATCCCCTCGGCATAGGATCGAGCGAGGGTATGCCAGGTTCCATCCGGGGCGTCAACCTCGAGCACACGAGTCAAGAGCTGTCGTGCGAGGACTTTGAGCGAGTCATCGAACTCTGACGAACGATCCGCGAGTGCCCAGTTGCGAAGCGCGACGCCATACGCAGCTGCCAGAACCCGTTCTTTGACATAGGGGTCGTTAAACGCGAGCGCCTCCACGGCCAACTCGAAAAGTGCTCTCGGATGGGCCTCGCCCAGAAGCACCATGGCACGGGTCGCCCTATCCCGTACGAGTCGCTCGGTGGTCGTGGTCATCAACGCGAGGAGTTTCAGCTGGTTGCCGAGAACCGCTGCGTCGGCGCTGCGAGCGGCCGGCCGCTCAGCCCAAGCCAGCAGGCGAAACACATTGCTCGACTCCTCCGAGAAGCGGACAAATTCAGACCAGAGCAGGTCTCGGCGCGTCATTTCCATGGGGGCGAGACGAGCCCACAGCCATGCTCCATTCCATGGATGTTCCCTCCGGGCCGCAATTCCAAGCAACACCTCGAGTAGTTGGTTGGCAATTTCCGCGTCTTTCCGAGCGAGCAAGACGTTCACGACCTGGGCGGTCCCTGATCCGAACGAAGGCGCATCCCGCCAATAGAGCCCGTCAATGAAAGCGTCGGCAATGGGATACAAGAGACGCCTTGGCCGAGGGAGGTAATTTACCAGTTCAGGCAAATCGCCTACAGTGCCCAACTTCTTCGCGCGCTCGGGGAACTCGACCATAAGAGCAGAAGCGATCCCGGGCTCGGCGAAAGATCGAGAGGATCTTTCGATCGAGAACACGGCGCCCAATCGCCGATTCGAGTAGAAGGAACGCCGCAAACGGTCCTCGGTCGTGACGTCTAAGTGAGACGCGAGAAGGTGCCTTGCAACGAGGTGGTCCGAGAATCGCTGATACGGCAGTGCCATTCCTTCAACGTAAGCTCCGTCGCTGTATCGCATTTGCTCGACGAGTAACCCCGATGCCACCATGTCGCGAACGAGCTGAACGGCCTGATGTCCGGTAAGACCAAACTGGGATCCCACCTCGTCGATCACATCGGAAGGCGACAGCCATTCTCTACGGAGTTCCGCGAGACGTCCAGCGATCCCGAGGTGTCCCTTTCCAAGGTCGCCCTTAAGGAGGTACCAACACGCCATTTTGGCTAAGCCGTGTCTAGCCTCAATTTCCTTTCCCACCGAACCGACGAAGTTCTCGAGGACGTGCGTCATCCCCTTCTGACCGGACGAGATTCCATCGAGATGGCGTTTCTGTGTGCGCTTGCTGAGGCGAATAAGACCCTCACAGAGCAGCTTCAAAAAGAGAGGACGTGCGAACTCTGCAGACAGAAGCGGGACATGGAGAACCGGAAGGCCATAGAACTCAAAAAACTCTAGCTGGGCGTCGAACTCCTGATCCTCAAACCCAGGGTGGTAAAGCACACGCATCCGACTACGAGAATCTGCTGGAACGATCTGCGTATCAAAGGGAGTTCTGCAGGTTAGGACGAGCGCAATGTGTTTTCGCGCACCGATGACGGCTAGAAGCTTCGGGAAGTGCCGTCTCCACGCGACTCGGTCGCCTTCATTGATTGCATCTATGAGAATGAGAGCTCGCCTACCCGCAACCACAGCTGCGGTCTCAAGCTCGTCGAGCAACGAAGTCTGTCCAGAAAGCCCCACCATCGCCGCGAGTTCATCGAGTGGTTCACCTCCGTCCAGCGCTGCTGCGAGAACAGCGACTGCCGGGACGCCATCGTCAATCGCGGCAAGTGCGAAATCACATGCGAAGTGTGTCTTACCCGTGCCCCACTCACCGAGAAGGAGCACTGGGTCCCCCTCCGGCGCCGTGAGTCCTTCGTTGCGATTCATCATGTCCGAGACCGGATACAATGCTGAATCTAAGTCCTCGAGAGCCTGCATCCTTGAGCCGATCTGTGTTCTGCGCGATGGACTTCCAGGTGGATCTTGCAGATCAAGCTGCTCCTTCGAGGTTTGGTGAAGCTCACCACCCAGACGATTTCGCTCCGCTTCGAGGACCATTTGGATCAAACGCACGTGGCGTTTCAGGCGGAGAAATCCGGACCTTACTCCGACGGACGTTGACGCGAGGCTTATCGAGTCCAAGTCCGCCGCGACCGAGTCGAAAGTTACTTTTCGTCGCCCCATAACGTCGCGCGCGGTGTAGCCGCGAACCGCGCGGCCGGCGCGCAATTCAATTGCTAGGGAACTAATCCGGGCTCGAAATTGGCTGCTCAAGCACTGCGCGGATACGGTTCGATCTAGCGTCTCGATCGACAAGTTGGGAGAGCCGGGTGCGAAGGCCGGCGAGTAGCGCGGCCCAGCGGACCTAACGGTCGTGTTGGTGACGCTGCGCAGATTCGTTAGAAGGTCGTCTGGCATGGCACCTCGTATGTTTGCCCGAACTCGCGTTGGTCGGGAAGCCAGAAACAGAATCTCAGCCGCCGTGCACGTTCGCAACTGAACGTGAAAGGCAGCCGGGTCAGGCTTCTAGCGTTCGGGAACTTCTGACTTTACTCTCTATCGATATGGAATGGTCGAATGCTCGACCTCAACGTGAGAAAGTCCAAGGTCCTCCAGTAGGCGCTGGACTCTCTCCAACGTGTCAGGGGTGCAATGCGGACCACAGAACACCTTCGCAACGGGAAACGGCGCCAAGTTGGCTTCACCTGGTGCAAAAGAGTAAGCCCCGATAGGCAGATGCCCATGAACTACCGTGGCATCGGGCGTCCCAGCCAAGAGGTCGTCTCCAACCCAGCGCATCTCCTTCTCTTCCCGAAATCCGGGGTGCTTAAACAAAGTCGGCAATGAGGACAATGTGAGACGCGAACTCCATAGCGCGTTGGCTGCGCGAGACGACGGAGGCAGATCTGCTAGATAGTTGAAAAAGGCCCGAACTAACTCACTCTGGGATTCGGGCTCGTACACGACATCGAACCAATACGGCAGCGATCTCGCATTCATTGGGCCATCCACCAATCTGTCCGGGCCACCAAACCAAACGCTCTCATCGATCCGAAATCCGATCGAGAACCCGTCTGGGCCGGCGTAACTTCGCCACTGTGACAACATGTCGGGCACTGAGCTCGCGCAGGCGATAAAGGTGGAGCCTCTGAGTGATTCCTCCCAGCCCTCACCCAGAACGCGGTCGATGTACTCACCCGCCCCCGGATCGCTGGGTCGGAAGGTTGCTCTGTCGCTGTTCCAAAGGTCCCGAACCAGCTGAATGCCATATGTCAGCTCGCTGGAGTCGTTGAGCGATTCCGGTGGACTCGCCCAAATCCGGTTTGAGCTGAGAATTCCACGTAGCCCCGCCTCATCTGTGTAGTGCCAAACGAGTCCCGCGGAACGTGGCGGGTACGGAATGGGCAGAGGAGACATGAATGAATGATGTCAGAGCGTGAACGACTTCTCTAGGCAAGCCCCATTGATTTCGGCCAATAGTCGGGGCCGCTCCCGTGCCCACATTTTGCCCACAAACGCTAGAAATCCCGCATTACTTCGTGTTGCCAAAATCGGTCTAGATCGTTGATTGTCCGGGGTTTTTGGGACCATACTAGTACTAGCGTGATGCCCTAAATCAAACTTTTAATCCGCGGGTCCCGGGTTCGAGTCCCGGCGGGCCCACATTTTTCTTCGCCTTCGAAGTCGCTTGCGATTCTTCGGCACTCTCACGAGTGTGTCGCGATTAGGCTCCTGAGCATGGAGTTATGGGATGCCGAGGGCACGAACTATCTCAGCATCGAGCCGATGGCGTACCAGTTCGAGGATGTGCGTGTTGATCCTTACGACGCCAACTGGCTGCTCATCGACGGGCGTGCGCGATACGGAACCGAGGAGTGGAACTTTCTCGAGCCCTGCTTGCTCGTAGAGGAGGCCCGCAGCCTAGGCACGTGGCTTTCGCGCGCCGCAAACGGACTCATTGAGCCGATGGAACTGAGCGGCCACAACGCACTTCTGCCCACGAAGGACTTCGTCGAGCCGAACCTCGGGTTCAGCCTCGTGAGCTTCGACCCCTCTGCCGTCGTGCTGCGGGTATTCCTCTGGCTTGAGTCACAGCCTCCGAGCGTGACGAGCGACATGGAATTCTTTATGGATCTCACACTCTCGCCGAGTGACCTTAAGCGCGCGGTTGCAGCGTGGGCGTCGGAGCTCGCGGAGTTCCCGTTGCGAGCGTAAAGCTCAGCCCACGATCGAAACAACCTCGCTCACGACATCGGGTCGTACTGAAACTCGCGCAGTTCTTGAGCGCACCGGCAGGCGGTCGCAATTTTCGCCGCCCACGCGACGGCGTCGTCCCGGCTCTCCAATTCGAGCACCGTGAATCCTCCCTTGAGGTCTTTCGACTGCGGGTAAAGCTCAGCGCTCACGTCGCCACCGCCAGAGACGCTGACCGCTGCGACATCCTCGTTAATACCACCTCCGAAAACATAGACACCGGCATCTTGTGCCTCTTTAATGACTGCCCTCGCGTCGTTCGCCACCTGAGGCAAGTCTTCATCAGAGACGATCATTGCCTCACTGGGAAAAGAGATCAGAAACTTCGTCATTGCGCTCCTTGAATGGTCTTCCTGATGGCGTGAGCCGAGCGTACGCCGCTCGGGGCGCTCCCGAAAGGGGAAGCTAGAGTTTCTTTTGGCTAAGGTCAAAATTCGCGGCCGAGCCACACTAAGGAGCCCACCATGACATCCACTCCCCTTCGCATCGCTGTCACTGGCGGCAATGGCAAGCTCGGGCGAGCGACTGTTGCGGGCCTGCGCGCTGCCGGACACACGGTGACGGTGCTCGATATGGCTGGCTCCGATCGCAACGCTTTCACACGCGTTGACCTCACCGACTATGGCCAGGTGATGGATGCTCTCGCGGGCATCAACGACCGTCATGACGGCGTGGATGCCGTTGCCCACCTCGGCGCGATCCCCGCACCCGGACTGTGGTCTGATGCGGCCACCTTCCACAACAACATGAACGCGACGTTCAACGTGTTCCAGGCGTGCAAACGACTCGGCATCAAAACGATTGCCTATGCGTCGAGTGAGACAGTGCTCGGTTTGCCGTTCGAAACTCCCCCGCCCTACATTCCGCTCGATGAGGAGTACGACACTCGTCCAGAGTCGACCTATTCGATGGTCAAGCACCTCGAAGAGCAGATGGCACAAAAGTTCGTGCGGTGGGATCCGTCACTCAGCATCACCGCGCTGCGCTTCTCCAACGTCATGAACCCGGCCGACTACGAGAAATTCCCCAGCTTCGATGCGGATGCCCGACAGCGGTCGTGGAACCTGTGGGGCTACATTGACGCCCGCGACGGAGCCAACGCTATCCGTTTGGCGCTGGAAACCTCGCGCCCCGGTTACGACGTTTTCAATATCTTCGCGGGCGATACCGTCATGACCCGCCCCAACGCAGAACTCGTTGCCGAGGTATTCCCCGACGTCGAGATCCGCGGCGAGCTCGGCGTCAACACCTCACTGACCTCAACGGCCAAGGCCGAGCGTCTGCTCGGCTGGGTGCCGCAGCACAGCTGGCGGGACTAGGGCAGGCTTATAAGTTCTTCGGCGTCGCACGACTCGAATGCGAGAGCGCCGCACGATCAGAGGCCAGTGGTTAACGACGTGAGCAACAAAATTGCAGCACCTCCGGCCGCGATAGAGATACCGAGCGACCAGGCCAAGCGGACTAGGTAAGCACGGTTGTCTTTCCGCTGGAGCTCGACGAAGCGCTCAATGGAAGCGGGATCAATCGAGAGGTCTGCGGTCGCATGCCACGTACGCGATTCCAACGCTGCATGGATGACTCGCGCCAGCGTGTCCGGATCGAGCACGGCCCGGCGACGCTTCAGCCAACGGGGCAATCGACGGGCATCCATGATGCTGACATCTGCAGGTCGCTGCCGAAACGTGAATGATGCCGGTTCGACAATCGCCAGCACGGGATGCGCATCAACAGGAATTCCGGTGGCCTGCGTCAATAATTTCGCTGCCCGCTTAGCCTCGTGACGAGAGTTTCGAAGGTGGTCCGTTTTCTGTCCAGCCACCATGATCATCCGCTCCCCTACCCAGATATTTTTGCCCGGATGACGTTTGGTATTGATCGTGAATACACCTGCCGGACCAATAACCACATGGTCGATGTCGCTGTCCCCTTTGCCGACTGGCACCGAGTGGAGAACCGCCCATTCCGGACCGAGCTGCAAGAGAAGATCCCCGACTTTACGCTCCCCGATTGCGCCAGAGAACCAACTCTTCGCGTGCGGATGAACAGGCCGGAATCCGAATATTTGATGAAGGATATTTTGCGGCTCCATCGAGTCCTGAACTCGAAGCACTTCTCCGATTACCGAGTAGCCCGCCGGACGGTCGCTAAGGTCACTCACCTCTTCAAACGGTGAACCGTGTGGCATAGTGCGAACGTGGTCAGTCATTCTTCTCCCCAAAGTGCACTCCCCCGAGGCACTAGTCGAGAGTATCTCTCTGACCGTGTTCGAAGCGGCCCCCAACCGGGCCACAAACCGCGTCGCAACCCACCTAATCCCTTGTGCCGCAGAGCAACTTGCCGCAGGATGTTCACCTCGCATCCATGTTCAAGTGTTGGACTACATCTATGACCGGCTACGTGTCGCAATACCCTCGACCCGACCACTTCGTGTTGCATCTGAGTGACACGCATTTTTTGGCGGGCGATGGGCGACTGTACGACATCCTCGACAGTGAAGCTAAGCTTCGGCAGCTGTTCGCTGAGCTCGAAGCATCCGGTTCGCGGCCTGAAGCAATTGTCTTCACGGGTGATCTTGCCGACAAGGGCGAAGCGGAGGCGTACCGCACCCTGCGCGACATCGTCGAGCCCGCTGCCGAACGTCTCGGTGCTCAAGTTATTTGGGTGATGGGTAACCACGACGATCGCGCGACCTTCAGCTCTGCTCTTCTCGATGACGTCGCCACGACCGATCCGATTGACCGTGTGATTGACGTCAACGGGCTGCGCATCATCTCGCTCGATTCCACCGTTATCGGCCATCACTACGGCCAAGTGACGGATGACCAACTGCTGTGGTTGCACAACGTGCTAGCCACTCCGGCTCCTCATGGCACCATTCTGGCGATGCACCACCCGCCCGTTCCGACAGTGTTGGATCTTGCCGTCACCGTCGAATTGCGTGCCCAACGAGAGCTTGCTGCGGTGATCCGTGGCAGCGACATCCGCAGCATCATTGCTGGCCACTTGCACTACTCGACGACGGCCACATTCGCGGGCATCCCCGTGTCTGTCGCCTCAGCCACCTGCTACACCCAGGATCTCAATGTGCCGGCAGGCGGCACGCGTGGCCGTGATGGCGCGCAATCCTTCAACCTCGTGCACGTGTACGACGACACCGTCATGCATTCCGTTGTTCCCTTGGGCAACTACGGCAGCCTCTCGTACGTGACTGCCGAAGAAACCGCTACGATCCTCGAAAGAGCGAACATCACGATTGAACCGGCAGTCAACGCGCACGTCGTGCCCGCCACTGTCTCGGCCTAAAGCGACACCCTACTCCGCTTCAGGCAGCTCCCACGGGGCCGGAATCGGGTAGTACTCGTCGAGGAATGAGCGCACTGCAGCAGCTCGATCTTCTGCCGAGATCTCCGGAAAGCTGCCATCGTTCAAGCAGAAGAAGTCACTCGAGCGCTTGCGCAGCAGCGAGCGCATCTTGCGCAGCCCCTCAATGGATGTCGTGTCGACATATTTAACTTTGGCTTCTGTCTGCACGATCGCTTTTCCGCTCAGCAGAGCGAAGTAGTGGTACAGCGAATTGGTGACCGAAATGTCGGTCGCCTGTCGAAATGCGCTTGCACTTGTGCGGGCGAAGTCTTCGGGAAACTCTGCCTCAAGTTCACGCATCACTGAGACCCGCAGCGGTGTGGCGGCATGCTCTAGGTGGCGAGTGATTGTGGCGCCAAATTTCTGCTGCAACAGTCGCCGATTCACGCGAGCGGCGTTCTCAAAGCCGGAGCGTTGCACACTGCTTTCGCCCATTCCGATGCGTGTTCGTGCCTCAATGAACTTGGAAATACCGCCAGGCGAGAAGAACATCGACGGGCTGACGTGGCGACCAAAGAACATGTCGTCGTTCGAATACAGGAAGTGTTCACTGATGCCGGGGATGTTATGCAGTTGGCTTTCGACCGCGTGAGAGTTGTGTGTGGGCAGGTCGTCGTGACGCTCAAAGAAGTCTTCACTGCGCATCAGGGTGACTCGCGGGTGCTCCGCCAGCCACTTGGGGCGAGGCGAGTCTGTGGCGATATATATGTTGCGAATCCAGGGGGCGTACTGGTGCACCGAACGCAACGCGTACTTCAACTCGTCAAGCTGTCGAAAACGAGCCTCAGAGTCGTCTCCCTCACCGACCACAAAGTTCGCCATGCGCGCAGCACGCGCCTTTTGCCACTCCACCTCAGCACCGTCGACCCACGAAAACACCAGGTCGATCTCGAAGGGGATGTCGTGGGCAAGCCGGTCAAACATTCCGCGAAGAGTTGGCCAGTCTTCGCCGTGCAACTCCACGGTGTCGTTGATGGCTTCGTTGCTCGGCAGCCAGCGGCGCATCAGCGCGTTCGGGTTAGGAGCGACGACCTCGTTGCGCATGTACTCCCAGAGCTCGATACGCACGCCGAAGGGCTCATCGAAGCGCAAGCGACCGGCCGGCTCAACTCGCGGGCGGAAGATCACAAAAGCTTTGGCCTTGATGACTGGAGTGAGCACGCCATCCGCTACCAACACGGGGGTGTCACGTTCGTCAGAAGCAACTCGTGTGCCATTGGCTTTGATGCGCGCGGGCTTCACATAGAAGGGCTCGTTCTGGCACGCAGCAATGAGCGCCAGTCGCAGCGCTTTACGATTCTTCATGTCGATCGCCAACACGGGAGTCTCATCCTCACCGCGCACCAAGAGGAATGGGATCTCGGCGGCATCAAGCACTCGGCGCACGAACAGCAAATCTTCCCGCACGGCTTCGCGCGGCGTCAGCGTGTTGTTGGTGAGAGCAAGCAGACCATCATGCAGCACGACATCGTCGCGGTTGACTACTGCGGGAGAAGAAACATGATCAATCAAGGGGGCCCCGTCGTTAAAGCTTGGCTGAGGTGCCCAGCGACCGAAAATCGGCGTGCCGTTAGCTCCTTTGAGGATAACCCGAACCACTGAGGTTTTAGACGACCCACGAGTCAGCGGCGACCAAACTGCTTGATTGCTGAGTCACTCTCGCTAGGGTGGAAAGCGCAATCACGACGTAAGGAGCTTGGCATGTTTGATTTCCCGTGGTGGATCATCGGCATCGTCGCGATTGCGGCCTATTTCACTCTCATCGTCGTTGCCCTCATGCAAGTGTTCAACTCAACAATGCCCACGAACACCAAGCTGCTCTGGCTTATTGTGATCCTGATCGCGCCGTTCTTTGGCTCGCTGATCTGGTTCGCGATCGGGCGCAACTCGGCGCTGCTCTAGAGCACCACTCCGTCGAAACCGCCGCCCACAAGTTCGCGAGTCTTTACGACCTGGGCGAACTCGTCGTGGAGGTTTACTCCCGTGATGCGCGCGAGTTCTTCTGCAGTAACTTCGTCCCAATACGGCCCGATGCGGTCGAAGGTGTGGGTCGCATCCAGCACAAACTGCACGGCGTAGCCGAGGTTGCCACCGACTCTCGCGGTAGTTTCGCAGCAGTGATTGGTGGTGATTCCGCAGATGACGATCGAATCAATATCGGATGCGCGAAGCCAGCTATCGAGATCGGGGCTGCCATGAAAAGCCGAGTTGACGGTCTTTCTCACGAGCAGGTCTGGCGTACCCGAGATCACGCTCTTAAACGCATTGCCCGGCGAATCTAGATGCAACGGCGACGTGGGGTCGAGAGAATCGTGCTGCACATAGACAATGGGCCAACCTTCGCGACGCCAATGACCGATCAATAGGCCAATGTTGGATTCGCAGGACGGATTGTTGCGCGGCCCCCAGTAGTGCGCGTCATCAAAGCCCTGCTGCACGTCGATGACGATAAGCGCTGAACTCATAACGACCTCCGAGCGTTAGGCGACGCTTACCCCGAATAGTAGCCCTAAGAGGTAGGTGGCTGCAGCAGCGCCGTAACCGATTGCGAGTTGGCGCAGCGCACGCTTTAGTGGCGAAGCGCCTGACAGCAAACCAACAACGGATCCGGTGGCGAGCAAGGCAAGGCCCACGAGTACTGCAGCGATCACGACGGCCGAGAGGCCCTGAGCGCCCAGCAAGTAGGGCAGTACAGGAATCACAGCGCCTGAAGCGAAGAACCCGAAACTGGAAGCGGCTGCGCCGATCGCCGAACCGATGGGGTTGTGTTCGGGAGTCACCGTCGCAGCCTCTGTTCTGCGTCCAGCAAGCACTTCAGCGGCGTGCAGTTCGGCTTCGTGGGCACTCATTCCGCGAGCGCGATAGACCAGGGCGAGTTCGTTTTCGTCGACGTCGAGGTGTGGCACCGATTCGGTGGCGACAGGGCCGTGGGCAGCCGCTCGCTCAAGTTCGAGCTGGGAACGCACAGACACGTATTCGCCGGCCGCCATCGACAGCGCGCCAGCGAGCAATCCGGCAACACCGCTGAGGAGAACGACGGCGTTGGGAAGACCCGCTGCGCTCATACCGAGCACGAGCGCGAGGTTGGAGACGAGCCCATCGTTCGCTCCGAACACTGCGGCGCGGAACGTTCCCGAGAGGCGTTGACGCCCGCGAGTAGCGAGCGCGCGCACAACCTCCTCGTGCACCGCTTCGTCGGCGGCCATCGTGTCAGTCGCGTCTGCGTCATCCAGATAGGGCGAGCGTGACTCGGCACGCTGGGCAAGCGCGAGAACGAAAACGGATCCGAAGCGACGAGCTAAGAAGCCGAGCATCCGGGTTCGCGGGTCAGTCGAAAGCGGGCGACCAGCCTGATCACCCAGAAGAGTCAACCAGTGATCTTCATGCCGTTTTTCGGCGGTGGCAAGCTCCAGCAGAATCTCGCGCTCTTCGCCCGTGCGACGGGATGCCAGATCCCGGTACACGGCCGCTTCGGCTCGTTCAGCGGCAAGATAGCGTCGCCACCGTCGAACATCGCGGGCTTTCGGCGCTTGCGTCATGTCTGTCCTGTTCATTCGGAGTATTCGACTCCCCACGCAGCCGAGAATTCGGCTCCGGGTTCTATCCAGCGCAGTCCGCGACCAGTGTTGAACGCGTTGGGAGCGGCTGTCATGGGTTCGATTGCAACGACTTGGCCGATGCCAGCAAGAGTCGGGAAATTGCGCGGTGTGAAGATCTGTACGAAAGTGAAGTTCTCGTCGACGGTGACGCGAACTTCTCGCCCATCGGGAGCGGTGAGTCGCGCAGCAACACCGTCAATGACCTCGACACCACCGAAGGCAGTGTCGAAGTCGAGCTCGCCCACGGAGCGACCAGCACTCAGGTCGAATTCGGTGCCGGCAACAGCAACTTCGCCCGTGGGGATGAGGCGCTCATTCGATTCGAAGCGAGTGGCGGCAGTCATCGTGAGGGTCAGCTGCGCAACGGGAGTGTCACCGACCTTGAAGAAGGGGTGGGTTCCGAGAGCGTAGGGGGCTGCGGCATCCGACAGGTTCGTGGCGGTGTGGCTAACGCGCAAACCGCCTTCGACGAGTTCGTAGCGCACCGTGGTGTGCACGTGGAAGGGGTAACCGTGCTGGGGAAAGATCGTGGCGCCGAGGGTGACGGCGCTAGCCGTGTGTTCGATAAGGCTGTAGCCGGTGTTGCGCAGCAAGCCATGGATGGCATTGTTACGGTCGCGCTCGGTCACGTCGAGATGCTGCGGCTCTCCGTCGAGCATCCACGTGCCGTCTTCGACACGATTCGGCCAGGGTGCTAATACGATTCCGTCGGCGAAAGGAGGCATCGCCGACTCAGCGTAAGACTCCACGAGATCGACACCGCCGATGCTGAACTCTCGCAGTGATGCAGCAAGCTCAGTGATGGTCGCTCGCGCTTCGCCCTGATCAGTGGTGCGAGTAATGATGTACTGGGTTCCTGTAGGCGCGCTCACCGCAACAGCTTACCGGCGCTCACACCACGACACAGAAAGCACCCATGTCAGATATTCGCGATGACGTTCTCTACGACTTCGAGGCCGTGTTCGGTCACCCCGCCAGCGGCGTCTGGTCGGCTCCCGGCCGACTCACGCTGCTGGGCACCGCCGATAACCCGGAGTCGGATGCCGAACTGGCGATAGCAATCAACCGTCGAACGGTGCTTGCCGCATCCGCTCGCTCCGACCGCACCGTGCGTATCGCGAGCGCTCTCGTGGATGAGCTCGTCACAATTGAGCTCGACGAGTTGGCCTCCACCGAGGTGCAGGGCTGGAGCCGGATCGCCCTGGGGATTGTGCGAGAAGTGTTGGCGGCATCGGATGACGCGGCGTCGCTTGGCGGCGTTGATGTCTTCATCGACACCACCGTGCCGGTTGGCGCAGGCCTCGGGTCATCGGCTGCCCTCGAGGCAGCTCTGGCGTTGGCGCTGAGCGATCTCTGGAACCTCTCAGGACACACGGCACAACTCGACGAGCACCCCGACGTTGCCGCGAGCGTCTTCGCGCTCGAGGACCACGCCCTCGTGCGCCTCGAGGGGGAGACCCGACCAGAACCAGTCCCCCTTGATTGGCAGACTGCCGGGCTCGAACTTCTTGTCATTGACACCGACGCGCCCACCGCCGACGCACTCGACACTGCCATCGCTGACGACGAAGTGCGTCGCACGCTGCACACCGTCACCGAAAATCAGCGGGTGCGTGATGCGGCTCTCGCGATTCGCGATGAAACTCCGCGACTGCTCGGTGCCTTGCTCGATGCATCGCACGCGAGCCTGCGTGATGACTACGGCATCTCGACCACGGAGGTCGATCTCGCCGTCGAAACAGCTTTGGCCGCTGGTGCTTTAGGCGCACGGATGCTCGGCCGCCCCTTCAGCGGAGTCGCCGTGGCTCTCGTCGACACCGACACGGCATCCCGCGTGCGAGTAGCCCTCGATGGTGCCTTCGCCGAGCACGCGTGGGGGCAGCCGACCGTCACGGCCGTGTCTCCCTCGATGGGAGCGTTGCGCGACCGCTAAGCGGAGCGTGTCTTTGCTCGGCGGCGGGCGGAGCGGGTTCAGCTAGCCGGCGAGCTTGAGCACGAGGGCAGCCGCGAAAGCAATACCCACAACTACGGCAGCCCAGACCCAGATTCGTGGCCACGGGAAGCGCCGCTTGCGTGGCGTGCGCTGCACTCCTTGCGGCCGTGAAACCTGCTGCAACTTGGGGGCCGTCGTCGATTGCGCTGGGGCCGGCTTCGGCGCAGCGGCCGAGGTGTCTTCTGCCACCGCTAGAGCCGCTCGGCAGCGTCTACGACGTTCTTGACGAGCATCGCGCGGGTCATGGGGCCGACGCCGCCGGGCATCGGCGAGAGGAAACCTGCGATCTCGGCTACAGCGGGGTCGACGTCTCCGACGAGACGCCCCTTGCCGGTTTCTTCATCGATAACGCGCGTGATTCCGACGTCGAGCACAGCGGCGCCGGGCTTGATCCACTCGGGGCGGATGAGAGCTGCGGACCCCACGGCAGCAACCACGATATCCGCCTGGCGAACGTGGGTTTCGAGCTGGGTCGTGCGGGAATGCGTGAGGGTGACCGTGGCATCCAGTCCCTTGTTGGTCAGGAGCAAACCGATCGGGCGACCGACCGTGAGGCCGCGACCGACAACCACAACGTGCTTGCCCGCAATGGGAACGTCGTAGCGTTCGAGCATTTCGACAATCCCGGCCGGAGTGCAGGGCAGCGGAGAATCGAGCTTCGTGCCCACGCCGAGTACGAGGCGACCGAGGTTGGTGGGGTGCAGGCCATCCGCATCCTTCGCGGGGTCCATAAGCTCGAGCATCGCATTCTCGTCGAGACCGGCGGGCAGCGGCAGCTGAATGATGTAACCGGTGACGGCAGGGTTCTCGTTGAGCGCAACAATCGCATCCCGAACATCGTCAGCGGATGCCGTGGCCGGCAGATCGACACGGATCGACTCAATGCCCACTTCGGCACAGTCGCGGTGCTTGCCTGCGACATAGGAACGGGAACCGGGGTCGTCCCCGACGAGAAGGGTGCCGAGCCCTGGAGTGATGCCGCGGGCCTTGAGGGCATCCACGCGCACGCGCAGTTCGTTCTTTACGGCGGTGGCCGTGGCAACACCATCGAGCTTTACTGCGGTCATCGTTTTCCGTTCGAATCGGGCCCATGCGCTGATCGGCCACTTACACAACTGCCACGTCTATTAAACGCTAAAGAGCCCGCCTCCGTGTTCACAGGGAGGCGGGCTCTTTGAGATCAGGCTGTCACAGCCAGGCTGCGAGCTGTTTAGGCCCAGCTGCCGGGGCTTTCGAGACCTTCGTAGAGCGGGAAGGCGTCGGCGAGCGCGCGAACGCGAGCGCTGAGGGCTTCGGTGTCGGCACCGGGCTTGAGGGCCTCAGCGATGATGTCAGCAACTTCAGTGAACTCGGCGTCGCCGAAACCACGAGTGGCGAGTGCCGGCGTACCGATGCGCAATCCAGAGGTCGTCATTGGCGGGCGCGGGTCGGCGGGAACCGAGTTGCGGTTCACGGTAATGCCCACGGCGTGAAGCAAGTCTTCGGCTTCTTGACCGTTGATTTCTGACTTGCGCAGATCAACGAGCACGAGGTGCACGTCGGTGCCACCGGTGAGAACGTCGACGCCCAGCGATGTCATGTCGTCTTGAACGAGACGCTCAGCGAGAAGCTTCGCGCCGCGAAGAGTGCGCTCTTGACGGTCTTTGAAGTCGTCGGATGCTGCAAGCATGAACGCGGTCGCCTTAGCGGCAATCACGTGCATGAGGGGTCCACCCTGCTGACCGGGGAACACGTTGGAGTTGATCTTCTTCGCAATGTCAACGTTGTTGGTGAGGATGAAGCCCGAGCGAGGACCACCGATCGTCTTGTGAACGGTAGAGGAAACGACATCCGCAAAGGGAACGGGCGAGGGGTGCAGGCCGGCAGCAACGAGTCCGGCGAAGTGCGCCATGTCGACCCAGAGCACTGCTCCAACCTTATCGGCAATCGCGCGGAACTCAGCGAAATCGAGCTGGCGGCTGTAGGCGGACCAGCCGGCGATGATGACGTGCGGCTTGACCTCAAGAGCCTTGGCACGGACATCCGCCATGTCAAGAAGGCCGGTCTCTTCGTTGACTCCGTAGGCGTGAGCTTCGTAGAGCTTGCCCGAGAAGTTCAAACGCATTCCGTGCGTGAGGTGTCCACCGTGGTCGAGGGAGAGACCGAGGATGCGGTCTCCGGGCTGAGCGATAGCCGACAGCACGGCAGCGTTGGCCGACGCACCCGAATGAGGCTGAACGTTGGCGTACGCGGAACCGAAGAGGCTCTTCGCGCGCTCGATCGCGAGCTTCTCGGCAACATCCACAAATTCGCAACCGCCGTAGTAGCGGCGCCCCGGGTAGCCTTCGGCGTACTTGTTGGTGAGAACCGACCCCTGCGCCTCAAGAACAGCGCGCGGAACGAAGTTCTCGCTGGCGATCATCTCGAGAGTGTTGCGCTGGCGTTCGAGTTCTTGACCAAGAACGGCAGCGATCTCGGGGTCTACCTCTGAGAGAGGCGAAAGGAATGATGACACAGATGAGCTCCTTGCGACGGGGTGGATGGGTTAAATCTACCGGGTGCTGGTCAACCTCGCGAGAACCTGCGAGAATTGACCGCAGTTAGTTAGGAACCCTGACAAACCTATTGCCGATCGGAATTCAATGACGACCCACCCCGTGATGCCCGCCCCCGTTCACTACAGCGCCCAGAACGGTCACTTCGAGCTCACCGCGAGCACGCGCATCCATGCCACAGGAACCGCGCTGAGCGTCGCGGACTACCTCGCGAAAGCCCTTCGCCCCGCCACGGGATTCGAACTCTCGATCGATGAGTCCAATGACGCAGACGCCGGCACCCCCAACACGATCGCGCTCACGATCGGCACGACAGCCCTGCCCAGCCCCGGCTACCTCCTCACTGTCAACGAAAGCCGCGTCGAACTGCGAGCGGATGACGCAGCTCACCTCTTCACGGCAGTGCAGTCTTTGCGCCAACTCCTCCCCACCGCAATCGAGGCCACGACAGTGCAGGCTGGCCCTTGGCACATTCCTGGCGCGGAGATCAGCGACTACCCACGCTTCGTGTATCGCGGCGCCATGCTCGACGTCGCCCGCCACTTCTTTACCGTCGCCGACGTGAAGCGTTACCTCGACCGAATGGCGCTGCTCAAGCTCAACGTGCTGCACCTCCACCTCACCGATGATCAGGGCTGGCGCCTACACATCGACTCGTGGCCCGATCTCACGGCGCTGGGCGCGACGACGGCAGTGGGTGGCGGTAGCGGTGGTTTCTACAGCAAAGCCGACTACACCGAGATTGTGGAGTTTGCGGCATCCCGCTTCATCACGGTTGTTCCCGAGATCGATGTGCCTGGCCACACGAACGCGGCGTTGGCGGCGTACCCCGAATTGAACGCCGACGGTGCTGCGCCCGCCCCCTACACGGGCATCGAAGTGGGATTCAGCTCGCTCAGCATCGACAAAGAAGTGACCTATCAATTCTTGGATGACGTCTTTCGCGAAGTCAGCGAACTCACGCCCGGCCCCTATCTTCATCTCGGCGGGGACGAGTCTCTCGCCACGAGCGACGAGGACTATCTCGAGTTCATTAGGCGCGCGACTCAGATCGCAGCCAGCCACGGCAAGACCCTCATTGGCTGGCACGAGATGGGCCGAAGCCGCGATCTTCCCGAGGGCACGATCGGTCAGTACTGGAGCTTTGTCACGCCACGCGACGATGCCGACAAGCGCGTCGCTTCGTTCATCGAGCAGGGCGGGCGCATGATCATGTCCCCTGCCGACGCCATTTACCTCGACATGAAGTACGCCTCCGAGGAGGCTCTCGGTCTTGAATGGGCTGATGGCCCAACGACGCTCCACGATGCCTACCACTGGGATCCGGCAGCGATCGTGGTTGGCGTGACTGACGACCACATTCTTGGCATCGAAGCCCCCGTGTGGACCGAAACGATCGACAACCTGCGCGACCTCGACTACATGGCGTTTCCGCGCATCGTCGCCGCCGCCGAAATCGCGTGGTCGCCGCGCGAGGGGCACGATTGGGCCGGGTTCACCCAGCGTCTGGCAGACTGGTCGCCGCGACTCGATGCCGCACACATCAACTACAACCGCGTCTCTGACGTGAACTGGCCCGCCCCAGCGGACCCCAAGTGAGCAGGAACCCGTGAACGACCGCGTCATCCATTCAGCCCAACTCGTCACCGCCGATGCCGTACTGAGCAACGGGTGGGTGGCGTGGCAGAACGATACGATCCGCGCGACGGGAACCGGCGATGAGTGGCGAGCTTTCGCGACATCCGAAACGACGGTGACGGATGCCGCAGGCCATTACCTGACACCGGGTTTCGTCGACATTCATTGCCACGGTGGCAATGGCGCGGCGTTCGACAATGGCGCCGACGCTATCCGCACCGCGCTCAGTGCTCACCGCGCGAGCGGTACCACTCGCTCAGTGATCTCTCTCGTGAGCGGCGATCACGCCAGTCTCGTTGACAGCCTCTCGACGATCGCGGAACTCGCAGCAAGCGACCCGCTCGTGCTCGGCAGCCACCTCGAAGGGCCGTTCCTTCACCAGTCGTTCAAAGGCGCCCACAGCCCCGCAGTTCTCCGCAATCCCACAACCGCCGAAATCGACGACCTTCTGGCGGCGGCCAACGGCACGCTGCGACAAATTACGATTGCCCCCGAACTCGATGGCGCACTGGCCGCGATTGAGCAGTTGAGCGCAGCAGGAGTCACGGTGGCCATCGGCCACACCTCGGCCGACTATGACCAGACTCTCGCGGCGATCGACGCCGGGGCGCGACTGCTCACTCACACCTTCAACGCTATGCACGGCATCCACCATCGCGAGCCAGGCCCGATCGCCGCGGCGATCAGTCGTGAGTCTGTGATTCTTGAGGTCATCAATGACGGCGTGCACGTGCATCCGGATGTCGTTGCCATGCTGTTCGCATCAGCTCCCGGCCGCGTCGCGCTCGTCACTGACGCGATGGCTGCCGCGTGCGCCCATGACGGGCAGTACCTCTTGGGTTCACTCGATGTCACCGTCACTGACGGCGTCGCCCGCTTGAGCGACAGCGGGGCGATTGCCGGGTCGACGCTGACGATGGATGCCGCGGTGCGCCGCGCTGTCACCGAGGTTGGGTTGAACGTGCCCCAGGCTGTTGCCGCTGCTACCGCTATTCCTGCCCGCGCGATCGGGCGCTCCGGCGATCTGGGCTCGCTTGCTCCCGGAGATGCCGCCGACGCTGTGCTTCTCGATGCCGACTTTAAGGTGCAGGCGGTGTGGGCTGCTGGTCGCGAACTGCCGCAGCACGACCATCCCGACGCCTGAGCAATTCGCCACCGACGACAGCAAAGACGAGGGCGGCGGCGAGAATAGCGGCGTCAACCATGGGTAGCGTCAAGATGCCGTACTGGTCGAGCAAAATGCCGCCGAAGAGCGCGCCACCGCCAATGCCGATGTTGAATGATGTGGTGAGGTAGGCGGAGCCTACGTCGCGCATGCGAGGCGAAGCCAATTGCAGGAGTCGCGTTTGCATCATCGCGGGAACACCGCCGAAGGCCATTCCCCAGACGGCAACGACCGTGAACATCACGGCGGGAACGTCGGGGTAGAGGCCGAGCAGCGCTGCACAGATCGCGACGAGTCCCACGGTCACGGGGATGATGCTGCGCGGGAAGCGGTCGACAAGCAGACCGGCGAGAGCAAGACCGAGCGCCCCTGCGGCACCGAAGATCAACAGCACTCCGGCAACAGCCCCGGGATCAATTCCTGCGGGCCCGATGAGGTACGGCGCGATGTAGGTGTAGAAGAGGTTGTGACCGAGCATCACGAGCGCAACGAGGATGCAGACGTAGACAACTCCGGGAATCGAGCGGTCTTTGCGCAGCGGTATCGAGATCTCACCGGTGGCGAGGGGCTGCTGGTGATTCACGGCGGGCAGGATGCGCACGACCATAATTGTGAGCGCAAGAATGATGATCGCAATCACGACGAAGGCGAGTCTCCAACCAAGAGCGTGGCCGAGTGCCGTTCCGACGGGAACGCCGAGCACGAACGCGGTTGTTGCACCGGCGCTCGTCACGGCGACCGCTCGCCCGACCTGATGCGGCGGAACAAGGTGGGCCGAGTAGGCACCAACCACGGCCCAGAACAGTCCGTGCGAAAGTCCACCGATAATGCGGGCGACGACCAGCACTGCATAGTTGGGCGCAACAGCGGCGAGCAAGTTACCGACCACGAACACGAGCAGCACAATAATGACGAGCTTCTTGCGCGGCTGGTTGCGAGTGAGGGCCGCAAGCGGGGCCGTCGAAATGACAACGGTGGCCGCGAAGATCGTGATGAGCAGGCCGACCTGCGACTCCGACACCGACAGCTCGGCGGCGATCTCAGGCAGCAACCCGGTGGGCAACCATTCACTCGTCACCGACGTGAAGATCAGCGCCGAGAGAGTGAATAGACCCGCCCACGGAAAAGCCTGAGGAGAAGATGACGAAGAAATGCGTGGCGTGCTCATATTTGACTAAGCCTACCCTCAGCACCGGTACGCTAATTCAGTGACCACCTCAACGCATTGGATCGTAACGCTCACTTGTGACGACAAGCCCGGCATCGTTCATGCCATCAGCGGCGCCATCGTTGAGGCCGGCGGCAACATCACCGAATCGCAGCAGTTCTCCAGCGGCGACACCGGCCGTTTCTTCATGCGCCTTCAAGTGGAATCGGATGCTGCGCGCCACGATTTCGAGCAGGCCCTCGCCCCCGTGACTGAGCGGTACGCGATGGAATGGCAACTCGACGTGGTGGGGCGCCCGCTGCGCACCCTCGTGTTGGCCTCCAAGGCCGGACACTGCGTCAACGATCTCCTCTACCGCCAGCGTGCAGGCCAACTGCCGATCGAGATGCCGCTCATCATGAGCAACCACCCCGATCTGGGTTCGCTCGCCGAATTCTACGAAGTTCCCTTCGAGTCCCACGCCGTCACGACGCCCGGCCAGAAGTTGGCGTTCGAAGACCGCATTCTCGAGGTTGTCGAACAGCACGATATTGAGCTCGTCGTGCTCGCCCGCTATATGCAGATTCTCTCGCCCGAACTGTGCGAACAGTTGAGCGGCAAGATCATCAACATCCACCACTCCTTCTTGCCCGGCTTCAAGGGCGCGAACCCCTACAAGCAGGCCCACGCTCGCGGCGTGAAGCTCATCGGCGCCACCGCCCACTTTGTGACGAGCGACCTCGACGAGGGCCCGATCATTGAACAAAACGTGGTGCGCGTCGACCACGCCAGCACCTCAAGCGAGCTCGTCTCGATCGGTCAAGACGAAGAAAGCCGCACCCTCACGCAGGCCGTGAAGTGGTTCGCCGAAGACCGCGTGCTGCTCGATGGGGCGCGCACGATCATCTTCCGCTAGGTCGGATCGCAGTGTATTGAATCGCCCGTTTCTACTGAACGATCGGCGGGATGTCGACGCCTTCGACCTCCTGAACACGTTCGATTCCTCGCGCACTGCCCCACCATTCCGTAGTGACCCCTCGTGGCGCAGTACGGGCCGCAATCACCCCATCGAGCCCCAAGTTCCACATCGAGTAAGTGACCGACTCGTCAAGATCGATATCCCCAGAGCTGGATCCGGACGTCACGCCGATTGATGGCGCAACCTTGGTGAACCCGTCAGGGTACACCACGGTCACCTCGCTCCAATCGCAGTCCACCGGGGCGAGCGCAGCGAGTTCCTCGACCGTCACGCTGTCGATACCCACACAGGGCTGCAACGCCCTGTCCTCTGGACTGATATCGATGCCCTTAGGGCTGCACCCCACCAAAGCGATAACGGCGACAAGTGAGATAACAATCCCGGCGGTCCTCATCATCTGGGGCCCCTTCTGCTGTACCTGACCACGCGGCCTCGTTCACAGGCTAACTAATTCTCACCAATCGGAGCAGTCCCCATTTCGAGTCAGCGTTCCTGCTCGAGCAGATCACGCAGCTTCAGCGTCGTGCGCCAGTTGCGCACCGTCATCCGCTTCGAGAGGCGATTAGCGCGCAGGCGGTCGACGCGCGATCTCGCCGAGTCGACGACCGTGCGCGAAAAGTAGAGCGCGTCGGGCCCTGCTGATACAGAGTCCACTTGCGGAGTGAGTTCGGGCAGTTGCATCAGCGCCTCGGTCGCCGTCAAGGGCCGCTTGAGAAACATCACATCGCTCAGCAGCTCCGCTGAACCGTGATCGCTCGGGGCCGCGGCAACAGTCGCCGCGAACTCGTCGCGGGAACGCACAACAGCGAGGATGTCTGCGCCCAAGCGCTCGCGCAGCATCCGCTCAATCGTGACTTCAAGTTCGGCACTGCTCGTTGAGTCTGAGGCGAACACGACGTTGCCGCTCTGAATATAGGTGCGCACGTCAGCGAATCCGGCCTCGGTGAAGCACTCTTTCAGCGCCGCCATGCTGATCACATTCGAGCCGCCCACGTTGATCCCACGAAGCAACGCCACAAAGTTCGTCATGAACTAACGATGGCACGGAGCACCGACAGATCTCGCGAGCACGCCAGAACCCGCTGAGAGCGCTGACTAGTGCAACCTCTCCCAGTCGAGGCGATTCTCCCAGGAGTAGCGGTAGTAGTCGGCAAACTTCAGCTCGGATGCCGCAGCCTCATCCACAATCACGGTGACGGTCGAGTGCAACTGAATTGCCGACCCCGGCAGGCTCGCCGTCACCGGACCCTCCACCGCTCCCGCGAGCGCCGCCGCTTTCTTCTCCCCGAACGCGAGAAGCACCAAGTGTCGTGCGCGCTGAATTGTGCCAAGCCCCTGCGTGATGCAGTGGGTCGGAACCTCCTCAGCCGAAGCGAAGAAGCGAGCATTATCGAGGCGAGTTTGTTGCGTGAGTGTCTTCACCCGCGTGAGCGAAGCGAAGGACGAACCGGGCTCATTGAAGCCGATATGCCCTGTCGAACCGATCCCCAAAATCTGCAGATCGACCCCTCCCGCAGCCACAATCGCCCGCTCGTAATCAGCGCCCGCCGTCTCAATCGGGCCGCTCTCCGCCGGCACCTGCACGAGTTCGGGAGTCAACCCGAGCGGTTCAACGACTTCGCGCGTGATAACCGAGCGGTAGCTTTCGGGATGCCCAGCAGGCAATCCGACATACTCATCGAGAGCAAACCCCCGAACGGCGCTCAGATCGAGGGCGCGAGCCGCGAGCGCAGCCCAGGTCGTTAAGGGCGTTGATCCGGTTGCTAGACCGAGGACGGCATCCGGATTCTGACGCACGAGCGCCTCGATGAGGTCAGCCGCCACCTCGCCCGCAGCCTCTTTCGAATCAACGATCACCACTTCAGCCACGGAACACTCCCCTACAGTTTCGAGTCGCTCAAGTCGGTCGCACCGCTCACCGACGTCGGCTTCGTGCTCACCATGGCAGCGCCAACCGCCGCCGCCGGGAATCCCGCAGGAACCCCGTGCACTCGACCGCTCAAACCGATCGACGACAAGAACGCCGAGGAGTTCTCCCACTGGGCAAGAACCTTTCGCACATCGCTCAACAGGTCGCTCAGGGTACTCACGCCACCACCCAACACGACCGAGTCAACATCGATCGTCAGCACCAGCAACCGCACCGCGGCAGCGACATTCTCGACGAGACGCGTGCGCACTTCAACGGCCACAGGATCGCCGGATGCCGCAGCCTCAAACAGTGCGGTCGTTGGCTGATCGCTTGACGTGGGCCACATGCGCGCAACACCGGAACCCGACGCCACCGTTTCTAGGCAGCCGCGTTGACCGCAATGACACTCAAGTCCGGCCGGATCAAGAGGGATGTGTCCGATTTCTCCGGCAGCGCCATGAGCTCCTCGCCACAGTGCGCCACCAAGAACGAGACCGGCAGCCAGCCCCGTGCCGAGGTTAAGGAACGCCATCGAATGAGTGGGATCGTTGTCGAGAAGATGAAACGCTCCCATCGCGGCAGCGTTCACATCGTTGTCGATGCTGACGCTTCGGCCGAGTCGAGCATTCAGCTCAGCCCCCAGATCGAGTCCATCGATCGCAAGGTTCAGAGCATGCGACACCCGACCGTCGACAACCGTTCCCGGAATACCGATGCCGATACTCGCGAAGTCCGCTGTCGCGACTCCGCTGCGCTCAGCCAAGGCATCGAGCGCCTCCACAGTGGATGCCAGCAGCGCCTCGGGCCCAATGCCCGAGCGAACGCGAACCTGCGCCGCAATCTCGCCGAATTCATCGATCGCAACGGCATCCGTTTTGGTACCGCCGATATCGACACCGACCGTATAGCGAGGGCTCACCCCTTCACCGCCCCCGAGACGAGACCGCTCGTCATGCGCCCCTGAACGATCAGGAAGAAAATGATGACGGGGATCGCCATGAGCGTTGACCCGGCCATGATCGCTGCCCAGTTGGTAGTGCCGTTCGCAATTTGGAAGGTGCGCAACCACACGGGAAGAGTCATCATTTCTGGGCGAGAGTTCACGACAAGAGCGAGCAAGAACTCGTTCCAGGCCTGAATGAATCCGAAGACACCCGTCGCTACCAGTCCTGGCGCGAGAAGCGGCAGGGTGATCTTCCAGAACGCTCCCGAGCGCGACAGGCCATCAATCATTGCGGCTTCCTCAAGCTCAACCGGAACGCCATTCACAAAGCCCCGCAGAGTCCAAATGGTAAACGGCAACACCGTAGCGACGTACACAATCGTGAGACCCATGATCGTGTTCAACAACGACCAACTGTCGAGCACCCGGTAGGTGGAGACGATCATCGCTTCGGCAGGAATCATCTGAACAATCAGAATCGTCAGAATGAAGCCCTTGCGCGACTTGAAGCGAAAACGAGTCACCGCGAGAGATGCCAAGAACGCGAACACGAGCGCGATAATCACCGTCGATACCGTGACAACAATCGAGTTACCCAGCGCCGGCATGAACTGCGAACGAGTGGCGTCGAACAACACTGTCTCGTAGTTGCGCAACGTGAAGTTCTGCGGCCAAAAATTGACCTCAGAGCCGAGAATCTCGTTGTTCGGCTGGAACGACGTCTGCACCATCCAGTACACCGGAAAGATCGAGAACACCGTCACGACGAGGGCGATGGCCGCCAATGCAATCTTCTTGACGCGACGAGAAACAGAGCCGCGTCTGGCCGGCATTGGCGTGCGGGTCGCGGCCGCGCTAGTCGGGCGCGTGGCTGTAGTCGAAGTCACAGCTCTTCCTCCTTGATGCTCTGGCGAACGTAGTAGAACGAAATAGCGGTGATGACGATCACGGTAATGACAGCAATCGCGCCACCCGTGCCGTACTCCCCCGTGCCCAGTGAGTTTTGGTAAATGTAAACGCCGAGCGTCGACGTCTGATCCTTAATGCCGCCGATTCCCTGCAGCGCGAAAATCTGAGTAAAAACGCGGAGATCCCAAATGACCTGCAGGATGAAAACCACCAGGAAGATGGAACGCAGGTACGGAAAAATGATGAGCCGGAAGCGCTGCACGGGCCCCGCGCCATCCAATTGCGATGCTTCAATCACTTCATCGGGAACCTGAGTCAAGCCCGCGTAGACCGTGAAAGCGACAAACGGCACCGCGCCCCAAATCACAATGAGTGCGGCAACGAAGAAGAAGCTGAGCGGCTCAATAAGCCACGAGTGCCCAATGTAGTCAAACCCGAACCACCGCGTCAGAGCGAAGTTGACGACGCCGTACCCGGTGTCGAACATCCACCCCCACACGATCGTGGCGGTCAGCGCGGGCATCGCCCACGCCAGCAACAGCCCCACCGAGAGCACCAGCCTCATGACTTTGCCGAGCGCGGTCATCAGCAACGCAATAAGGGTTCCAAGCACCATCGTGGTGACCACGCACACCGCCGCGAAGGCGAAACTGCGGAACATGACGAGCCAGAACGACTCATCAGTGAGAACTTCGATGTAGTTACTGAAGCCGATGAAGGGTGCCGGCGCCCCAAAAACTTGAGCGCGGCCAAACTCCTGAAACGACATAATCACGAGCTGGATGAGAGGCCAGCCAATGACCGCGGTCAGCACGGCGACCGCAGGAATCAGCAAAGAATAGGGCGTAAATTGTGTGCGCGGCTTCTTTACCGCGCGCTGACTGCCTGGTTGCGAAGGTGCAATGAGGCGGTCACCATCAACGTCGCTTGGCGCAACGTCGAGTGTGGGGTTCGGTGACATGACGGCTCCCGGTTAATATTGGACTGTGCCTCGAACCTTTTCCTAGGGCGATGGCAACGAAATGGGTGCTCGACCCGGTCATGCGCGACCGAGCCGAGCACCCTGTTTCTAGAAGCAGTGCCGTCTCCGGCACCGTTGGCTAGCCGTTGAGAATGCTGTCGATCTTCGCGTCAAGATCCTTCGCGAGCGAGCTCACGTCTCCGCCCTGCGCAATCTGAACGAAGAAGTCGGTGAGTGCACCGGATGCTTCAACGTCAGCCCACTTGGGAGAAGCCGGGGTCAAACGTGCGGCACCGGCAGCCTCAGAAATTGCGACGGCAACCTCGTCGGTTCCTAGAGTGTCAGCGAGCGAGAGCTTGGCGGGAACAAGACCGTTAGCACCGTAGATCGACTGGAACTCGTCGCTCAGAATGATGGCGAGAGCCTTCTTAGCAAGCTCGGGGTGAGCCGAGTTAGCCGAGACTGCAATGTTCGATCCACCGGCGAAGACCTGGGCGGCTCCGCCATCCATACCGGGCATGGCATAGACGCCGAGGTTGGCTTCTTCATCGGGGCAACCGGGAGTTTCAGCGTCGAGCGGGGCCAAAATTGACCACTTCACCCAGCTTGGTGCTGACAACTGAAGGGTGGTTCCTTCGCAGTAGCCGACCTGAGGGTTGGTCTCGTTCGCGTCCTTCGGGGCACGCGAAGCATTCGTCATGACCTCTTGAACCTGCTCAAGACCGGCGATTGATTCTGCCGACGAGAATTGAGCCTTCCACGCGCCATCTTCAAATGTCGCGACCTCGCCACCGTTCTCCCAGATGAAGGGGAGAGCGTTGTACCAGTCTTGACCAGGCCACCAAATTCCGGATGCGCCCGGGTTGGCCTCTGCAAGAGCCTCACCGTTGCTGATGTACTCGTCGAGAGTTGTCGGAACTTCCAGTCCCGCTGCGGCCAGAGCATCCTTCTTGTAGAAGACAAGTCGCGAACCCGAGTAGAGCGGTGCCGCGTAGAACTTGCCATCGTACGAGCCAGCCTCAACGAAACCGGGAAGCAAGTCGTCTCCACCGAGAGCGGTGTAGTCATCAGTCAAGTCGAGGAATGCGCCCGCCGACGTGAAAGCTGCTGCCTGAGTGTTGCCGACCTCGACGATGTCGGGGCTGTCGCTACCGGAGAGGTTGGTCGTGAGAAGGTCAACAAGACCGCCCCACGCTTGTTCCTCGATCGTGAGGGTCGAACCGGGGTTCTCTGCTTCAAAAGTGTCGATCAGGTAGTCGCGAGCCTCCTGCGGAGTGTCCGTTCCCACCAACCACACGCGCAGATCACCGGTTGCTGCCTCACCGCTGTCGCTGTCACCCGCTGAACAACTCGCGAGAGCCAGCGCTGCCACGACGCCGAGCGCCGCGATGCTGAGTTTCCTCAATGTGTTTCCTTTCCTAGGGCGATAGTGTCAGCGGATAGCTGGACACCTCGTAGTGCGTGGAGTTTCGCTAGGAGACTCCGAGTTGCGCGGAAAGCACCATGACGGCTGCGCCGCGCATGACAATGTCCTCTCCGAGCGCTGTCATCCGCACGGTCAGATCGCCATGGAACTTGGCCATCGTTCGATTGCGGAGTGTCTCGACGGTGGCGCTGTGAAGCGCACCCTCAAGCAGTGAGGTTGGCCCGCTCAGCACAATCTCTGAGAGATTGAGAGCACCAACGACGGGAGCGAGAGCGATGCCGAGGCGTTGCCCTGCTTCTGCCAAAACTGTGTTTCGTGCATCATCACCGGATGCCGCAGCGAGCGCGGTATCTAAGCGCGGTGTTGCCAGCCAAGTTTCCAAGCAGCCGATCTTGCCGCAGACGCATTCCATGCCGCCATCGGTACCGACAACGACATGGCCGATCTCTCCCGCGGCGAAGGTGCTTCCGAAGAGGGGAATGCCGCCAAGCAGGAGTCCGGCACCAACACCGTGCCCTACCTTGACGAGCATCATGTCGCTCGCGGCGCCGCCGAAGCTGTGCTCGGCGAGGGCAGCAACATTGGCGTCGTTCGCTACGACTACCGGGTGATCGAAGCGTTCGGCCAGCATGCTTTGGAGCGGCAGATCGGTCCAGCCCAGGTTGGGGGCGCTTAAGACGACTCCGGCAAGATCCACGACACCGGGTGAGCCAACGCCGATACCCAGCACAGGGCGGGTGACGGTAGCCAAGAGAGCGTCAATAAGTGAAATGACCTTTGCCGTGGCATCCGCTCCAGTGCTTTCGGCGAGCGGGATGTCGTGGCGGTGACGAATGCCTCCGTGGAGATCCATGACGGCACCACGAAACATGCTGTAGTCGCTGAGATCGATTCCAATGATGTCGAACGCTTCAGCGTTGAGTTCGAGCATTGTCGCGGGTTTGCCGGGGCGGCTACCTTCACGGTGGCCGATTTCAACGATGAGTCCGTCAACGATAAGTTCGGCGACGAGATCTGAAATCGTGACGCGAGTGAGTCCCGTTTCACGAGCAATGTCTGCTCGGCTCAGTTCCCCTTGGCGGTAGAGAGTTTGCAGCACGAGGGAACGGTTGTGGTTGCGTGCGTGTTCTGGCAGCACCTTCGCCGTTGGTCGAAGTGCTTTTCCGTTCGTGAACCCCATCGTCATGATTGTTAGTAAACTTTACGAACTAAAGATTTGCAACCCTCGCGACGAAATTGTTACCGCAATCCTCACCCCAAGATCACAGATAACGGTCAGATAGACTGTATTCACCAGGTTCCGGTCCCCGATTGCAGAGGAGAGCCCCGTGATTGCTCTTCTTTGTGCATTCGCTCTCATCTCTCTCGCGATCCCCGCGCTTACACGCCGAGTTGGCTCTCGTGTGTTCTTCGTTACCGCGCTTATTCCCGCGGCGGCATTCGTCTACACAGTGCTCCAAACACCTGCCGTGCTTTCTGGTACGCCTGCCACGGAGAACATTCCGTGGATCTCCCAATTGCAACTCGACCTCAGCTTTCGGGTCGATGCGTTGTCGTGGCTCATGAGCCTTGTCGTTACCGGAGTGGGCACCCTGGTGATGCTCTACTGCATCAAGTACTTCGCTGATTCAGAAGAGGGCCTTGGCCGCTTCGCCGCAGTATTTCTCGCGTTCACCGGCACCATGTACGGCCTCGTGATCGCCGACAACGTCTACCTACTCTTCATTCTGTGGGAGGCAACCACGGTCTTCTCGTTCTTGCTTATCGGGCACAACACAGGTCGGCTCGCGAGCCGCGCTGCCGCGATGCAAGCACTCATCGTGACCACGGCGGGCGGCCTCGCCATGCTCGTGGGAATCGTCATGCTTGCTGAGCGAACCGAAACTGCGAGCCTCTCGAGACTTATCGAACTCGCGCCCGACGGCACCCCCGTCACGATCGCGATCATGCTGATCCTCGTCGGTGCCCTCAGCAAGTCGGCAATCATCCCGTTCCAGTTCTGGCTTCCCGCGGCGATGGCGGCGCCGACGCCGGTCAGCGCCTACCTGCACGCCGCCGCAATGGTGCAAGCCGGCATCTACCTCATCGCCCGTCTCGCGCCCGGCTTCGCTGAAACCCCGGGCTGGCAACCGCTACTGCTCGGCCTCGGAGTGCTCACGATGCTGGTGGGCGGATGGCGCGCGCTCACGCAAGTCGATCTCAAACTTTTGCTTGCCTACGGCACCGTGAGTCAACTCGGGTTTCTCCTCACCGTTGTCAGCTTCGGTACTCGCACGGCAGCACTTGCGGGGGTCGCTCTGCTTCTCGCGCACGCGCTGTTCAAAGCTGCCCTGTTCCTCGTTGTCGGGCTCATCGATCACCGGGTCGGAACTCGCGATCTCACGAAACTCAGCGGCCTTGGCCGAGAAGCGCCTTTCCTCGCCACTATCGCGTTCCTCGCGGCAGCCTCAATGGCCGGGGTTCCGTTGACCGCGGGATTCGTGGCAAAAGAGGCCGTACTGGCTGGCTTCGTGGAGAGCGCGAGCTCCGGTTCAGCTCTGGGGTGGATTGCCGTCGTGGGTGTCGCCGTGGGATCGACCCTCACTGTTGCTTACACTGCGCGATTCCTCTGGGGGGCTTTCGCGCGCAAGCAGAACGTTGAAACCGTGCGACCGCTGCACGAGAACGTCTGGTTCCTTTCGTCTCCGGGCATCCTCGCCGTCAGCGGAATTGTATTGGCGCCGCTCTTCGGCACCGTCGGAACTGTGCTCGCCAGGTACTCAACGCTCTTCGAATCAGAAGGCTACGAGTACACCCTCAAGGCTTGGCATGGCTTCGATACTGCGTTCTTCATCTCGGCGTTCACGCTGCTGGGTGGTCTCGGTCTGTTCTGGGCGCGAGCACGCATTTTTGCCGCCCAATCGAGAGTGCCCTCGCTCGTCGATTCGAACAAGCTGTACCGATCAACGCTGCGGATGCTCGATCGCATTGCCCTGCGCGTGACAGCAACGACCCAACGTGGTTCGCTGCCGTTCTATCTCACGGTCATCCTGCTCGTCATGGTTGGCTCGGTCGGTACCACACTGGTCTTGAACCGAACCTGGCCTGATTCGATTGCCCTCTTCGACAGCGCGGCTCAGTTGGCGATTGGTCTCGTCATGGTCATCGCCGCGTTGGCGCTGGTCGCCGCGCAGAAACGATTCCCGGCTGCGGTACTCGTGGGAATAGTGGGGTACGGCATGGCGGCGCTCTTCGCGTTCCATGGCGCCCCCGATATCGCTCTTACTCAAGTGTTGGTAGAAACGGTCACGCTGATTGCTTTCGTGTTGGTTCTGCGCAGGCTTCCCGCCCGCTTGGGGCAAGAAGACGGCACTTCCCGACGGTTACTGCGAGCTGCGGTGGGAATCGCGGTCGGCTTGCTCATGGGCGTCGTTGCGATCGTCGCGCTCGGCGCGCGCACTGCGGATCCCATCTCTGAGGCACTCCCCCAGTTGGCCTACGACATTGGTCACGGCAGCAATGTTGTCAACGTCGTCCTTGTCGACATCCGCGGCTGGGACACTCTCGGTGAGCTCTCGGTTATTGTCGCGGCCGCGACCGGTGTCGCCAGCTTGGTATTTTTGCGGAGCCGCACTGACAACCTCCCTCGTGTCTCCGAAAAACGTACTCGCGGAGACATCCGCGCCCGCCTCAAGCCGTCACGCGAAATTGTGTCCCCTGAGTATGTACCGGGCGTTCGAGACCCATCGACCCGCAACGCGTGGCTACTCGCTGGCCGCAAGCTTGCACCCGAGAACCGATCAATCCTGCTCGAGGTTGTCATTCGCCTCCTCTTTCACCCCCTCATCGTGCTGTCCCTCTATCTGCTATTTGCTGGGCACAACCTTCCCGGCGGCGGGTTCGCTGCCGGACTCGTGGCCGGTCTCGCTCTCGCCGGCCGCTACTTGGCCGGTGGGCGCTACGAACTCGGCGCAGCCGCCCCCTTCGGCGCTGGCCAGATTCTTGGGGTCGGTCTCGTGCTCGCGGCGGGAACGGCAACCGTTCCATTGCTCCTGGGGGCGGATGCTCTCACCTCAACATTCTTCGAAGCGACGATCCCGTTGCTCGGCCACATTGAGTTCTCCACCTCCACGCTTTTCGACATTGGCGTGTATCTCGTCGTCATAGGCATGGTGCTGGATGTGCTGCGCAGCCTGGGGGCGGAAATCGACCGTCAGCGCGAAGAGTCATCTGAATCCCTAGAGAGCGGAAGCACCATATGAACGCCTCTCTCACGCTCGTCATCATCATGGTGATTCTCTACTCGGTTGGCGTCTATTTGCTGCTTGAGCGCAGCATGACGCGCGTCTTGTTGGGCTTCTTGCTTCTCGGAAACGCCACCAACTTGCTTATCCTCATCGTGTCTGGCCCCTCTGGTGCCGCGGCGTTTTATGGCGAAGAGGATGCCACAGCCGACCCATTGCCGCAGGCGTTTATCCTCACCGCCATCGTCATAACGTTCGGAGTATCGGCATTCTTGCTCGCCCTCATCTACCGCTCGTGGCGACTCGCTAATGCAGACGTTGTTTATGACGATTCAGAAGACGTCGCTCTCGGCAGCCGCAGCAGTTCGGTAACGATGGATCGTGTGGTTCCGGGCGACGACACAGAGTTCGGTACTCGAGCAGCCGCCGCCATTTCCACCGCGGTCGACCTCACCGAACAAGAGCAGCGCGAGGAACAAGAGGGTCGCACCGCCGAGCGCAACAACGCACAGCGCGATGATAAGGAGGGTGGATCATGAGTGCCCTCACTACCCTCGTCGTACTCTTACCGCTCCTCGGCGCTGCCGCTGCACTCACCCAGGCCAAGCATCCACGAGTGCAAACGCTCATCGCCGTCAGCGTGCTCAGCGCGGTTCTTGTGATCGGGGTCGCGCTCTTAATTGCGGTCGATACGAACGGCGCGATCGCGGTGAATGTGGGTGGCTGGCAGGCCCCCTTCGGAATTGTGCTCGTTGTCGATCGACTCTCGGCGCTGATGCTCGTCGTGTCTGCCGCTGTGCTGCTTGCCGTTCTTGTGTTCTCGGTCGGTCAGGGGCTGGCAGACGGCGACCGTGAAACTCCCGTGTCGATTTACTATCCGACGTACCTCATTCTGGCCACCGGCGTATTCAACGCTTTCGTCGCAGGTGACCTCTTCAACCTCTACGTCAGTTTCGAGATTCTGCTCGTTGCCAGTTACGTGCTGATCACTGTCGGAGGCACGGCGCCGCGCATCCGAGCAGGCACCGTCTACATCGTCGTCAGTTTGGTGTCCTCGGTCATCTTCCTCGCTGCAATCGCCATGATTTACGGCGCGACAGGCACCGTCAACATTGCCCAGCTCACCGTGCGGCTTGCGGAACTGCCCGCCGACATCCAGCTGATTCTGCACGTGATGTTGCTCATCGCTTTCGGTATCAAAGCAGCGGTATTCCCACTGTCGTTCTGGCTTCCCGATTCCTATCCGATGGCACCGGCTCCCGTTACTGCTGTGTTCGCGGGACTGCTCACCAAAGTCGGCGTTTACGCGATCATCCGCACCGAAATGATCATCTTCCCGGATGGGCAACTCAATACGGTTCTTCTGATCGTTGCGGGACTCACGATGGTCGTCGGAATCTTGGGTGCTGTCGCCCAATCAGACATCAAGCGACTGTTGTCGTTCACGCTCGTGAGCCACATCGGCTACATGCTATTCGGAATCGGAATCGATACTGCCGCCGGACTCGCAGCGGCAACCTACTACATCGTTCATCACATTACGGTTCAGACGACACTGTTCCTGGCCACGGGGCTCGTTGAGCGGCAGGGCGGCACCACCGGCATCAACAAGTTGGGCGGCATGCTGAAGACGAGTCCCATGATTGGGGTGCTGTTCTTTATCCCGATGCTGAGTCTTGGTGGCATTCCGCCGTTCTCTGGATTCTTGGGCAAGTTGGCGCTGTTCGAAGCGGGAGCGAACAATGGCTCCGTGCTCGCGTGGGTTCTTATAGGCTGCGGCGCGCTAGTCTCCCTCCTGACGCTGTACGCACTCGCTCGCGCGTGGAGCATGATCTTCTGGCGCGATGCTGAAGAGGTCGCCAATTACGAGAATCCGCTCCCGATGATCGCCGAAGAAGGCGCGTCTACCGAGGTTGAATCCGTGCGCACGACGCCGCGGATCATGGTGGCCGCCACGGTTGCGATGGTCGCAGTGAGCGTTGGCCTGACAGTCTTCGCCACCCCGCTCTTCGACCTGAGCGCGAACGCTGGCGAAAATATCGATGGCCCCGGTTACTACGTCACGACTGTCTTCCCCGGAGGTTTCGAATGAGCGACTCCACGAACACGGTGACTAGCGATTCGCAGACTGCGAGCGCCGTGTCCCGCACAGAGGTACGCGGTCGAATTTGGCAGCAACTGCCGCTCTTGGTGGGGCTCGTTGTGCTGTGGATGGTGCTGTGGGGCCAGCTCACCTGGGTGAGCATCCTCACTGGCATCATTGTCGCCATCGCCGTCACCCGCGTACTGTATCTGCCCCCTGCTGACATCTCTGGTCGCCTGAACCTGTGGTACCTGGCCGTCTTCTTGGCGCACTTTGCCATCGACGTCGCCGTCGCCTCATTTACCGTGGCCTTTCAAGCGCTGAGCCCTCGACCGATCCCCCTCTCATCGGTCATAGGAATTCAGCTGCGAACACGCTCTGATTTCGTCATGACCCTCGACGCAATCGCAATGTCTCTCGTGCCAGGCTCCATCGTCGTCGAAGTGGATCGCGAGCGCTCGATCCTCTATTTCCACACCTTCGACACGACAACAACGGCCGACATCGAAGCGATGCGCCGCAAGGTGCTCGTGATCGAATCCCGGATTGTTCGCGCGATCGGTTCGAAGGAAGACCTCGCGCGCATCGAAAGTACGGAGGCCACATCGTGACCGCATGGGTATTCGTCGTCATCGGGGTGATGCTGACGGCGGCGGCGATAATGGCGCTGTACCGCGTCATCCGCGGTCCTTCGATTCTCGACCGCATGATCGCCTCCGACATGTTGCTCACCACGATCATCTGCGCGCTGGGCGCCGAGATGGTCTATAACTCTCATACGCGAAGCTTGTCGGCGATGCTCGTCTTGGCCACCACAGCGTTCCTCGGCTCGGTAGTTGTGGCACGCTACGTCTCACGAAACAAACACTCATGACCTTCGACACAATCGTGGACATCCTCACCGGAGTATTTCTCTTCCTCGGTGCCTTCCTCTCCGTCGCGGCGGGGGTCGGTCTCCTTCGGTTCCCGGATGCAATCGCGCGACTTCACGCCACCACGAAGCCTCAAATTCTCGGGCTGGCGTTCATCTTGCTCGCGATTGCTCTGCAGGATCGCAAGCTCTCGACGATTCTTGTGCTTGTCTTTCTCCTCATATTCCAGATGCTCACGGCTCCCGTCTCAGCGCACATGATTGGTCGTGCTGGCTACCGCGGCGGAATCATTGCTGCCGACTCCCTCCTCGTCGACGAACTCGAGGAAGCGATCGGTCAGGCGCCTGAGCTCGATGACGCCGAAGTCTTACTCGGAAACGACGAAAGCGCAGAAGCACGGGACGTCCGCAACGAATAACGGCGAGACCGACTCCCATCATCCTTCACCATTCCAGCTACTCATCAGGCTAGCTCGGGCATACTGAACACTCGCCAATCTCTGGGAGCCCCATGCGCAGCCTCACCGATAACAAAACCGTCGTAGCCCTCTTCGCTGGTGTCACCCTCGTGGGTGCACTATCCGCGTGTTCATCACCGAGCACCGGATCTGACAGCGGCTCGGCCGACGTCAACGCACCCGATGCCGTCACCGGTGCCGACTACACCGACGGCACGTACACCGAGTCGGGCGACTACACGTCGCCCAACGGTGCCGAGCAAGTGGATGTCACCCTCACGCTCGAAAGCAACGTTGTCACTGACGTTGAGGTTGTTGGCCACGGCGATAACCCCAACACCAAACAGTTTCAAGGCGAGTTCATCGGCGGAATCGCTTCAGAAGTCGTCGGCAAAAACATCGACGAGCTTTCCGTCGACAAAGTAGCCGGATCATCACTCACGAGCGGCGGCTTCAACAAGGCCGTCGACGCGATCAAAGCAGATGCTCTCGCCGAGTAAACAGTTTGACGCCATCGGTGCGCCGTGGCAGATAGACACCGCAGAGCCCCTCGGCTCTGATGTAGAAGCTGCCATCGCGCACCGAATCGAACTGTTCGACCGCACCTATTCTCGGTTTCGCGACGACTCGCTCGTGAGCGAGATCTCCCGCACGCCAGGCACTTACACGTTTCCGGCGGATGCTCCCCCACTGTTTGAGCTTTACCGCCGCCTCTACGACGCCACGTCTGGCAGCATGAGCCCGCTCGTGGGCCGAGCATTGGAAGAGCTCGGCTACGACCGCACCTATTCACTGCAGCCCGCCACTAAACGCAGTCGCGTGCCTGAGTGGCACGAAGCCATCAGCTGGAACGGCAGCGAGCTCACGACCCTGACGCCCGCCGTGCTCGACGTCGGCGCCGCCGGCAAGGGTTATCTCGTCGATCTCGTGGCCGAGGTGTTGGCCGAGCACGGAGTCAGTGCCGCAACCGTGGACGCGAGCGGAGATATTCTGCATCGAGGCAACGACACATTGCGAGTCGCTTTGGAGCATCCGCTCGACACGAGCAAAGCGATTGGTGTCGTGAGCGTCAGCAACCAGGCTGTTTGCGCTTCAGCCCCGAATCGTCGGGCGTGGGCGGGGCTCCACCACATTCTGGATGCGCGCAGCGGTCTGCCCACCGAGCGCATTATCGCGACGTGGGCGATAGCTCCTACGGCTCTCGAAGCTGACGGACTCGCGACAGCACTTTTCTTTGCCGAGCCCGCCGCTCTCGCCGTAGAGTTCAATTTTGAGTGGGTACGGATGCATTCAACCGGCCGGGTAGAGTACTCGCCGGATCTCACCGGAGAAATATTCCTATGAAACGCTGGCTTGACAGATCCCTCGGCGCAATCGCCATGTACAAGCTTGTGCTCGGCAGCCTCGCCGCTCTCGCGGTGGCCTCGATAGCTCTTGCGTTTTTCGATCTGATCTCACCCGATCCCTTCGCGTTGCTCGCGAGCCTGCCTGTCGCTGTCGCGTTTAGTTGTGGCGCGAGTTGGCTCGGCGCTCGAATCGTTCGGCAGCGCGCGCACCTCGAATCGTCGGTTATCACCGGGTTTCTCGTCTTCTTCATCATGGCTCCGAGCATGCAATTGGATGGCCTGCTCGCCATCGCACTCGCGTCGACCATCGCCGCGGCATCCAAGTATCTGCTTGCATTCCGCGGGCGCCATATCTTCAATCCCGCCGCCCTAGGCGCCTACGTTTTCATCTTCGTTCCGCTCGGTTTTCCCACCTGGTGGATCGGAACGCCCTGGCTGCAACCCATCATTGTCGTGGCCGCTTTTCTGATTCTGTACCGTACGCAACGCCTTGACCTCGGGCTCACTTTTGTTGTCGTGGCTGCGAGCATCCGCATCGCTCTTACCCTCGCTAACGGTGGCGATCTTGCCGAGGCGCTCAGCTTCACGTTCGCCTCATCGCAAATGATCTTCTTCGTCGGTTTCATGCTCAGCGAACCGCTCACCTTGCCGCCGCGGCGCTGGCAACGCCTGAGTCTCGCCGTGCTCGTCGCGCTACTCTTTGCGATTCCGTTCTCGATCGGCCCTGTCTTCAGCGACCCGCTCCTGGCGCTGCTCATAGGAAACCTCATCGCCTTCGCGTTCACTCAGCGCCGCACGATTCGGATGTCACTGGTCGAGAAAGCTGAGCTTGCCCCCGGCACGTCGGAACTTACCTTCGCCCCGCACCGCTCTATCTCGTTCCGTGCCGGTCAGTACATCGAGCTCTCGATCCCGCACGCCAAGGCAGATTTCCGTGGCGTCCGTCGGTACTTCACCATTTCGTCAGCGCCCGATGCCGGCGGCATGATTTCTGTGACCTTTACAGCGCCAGAAAAATCGAGCAGTTTCAAAGCCGCTCTCTTATCGCTTCCGCGCGGTTCTCAAGTCAACGCCACCGGCATTTGGGGTGACTTTGTGTTGCCACGCAACACTGACGAGCCTCTCCTTTTCGTCGCTGGCGGCATCGGTGTCACTCCCTTTGCAAGCCACATTGCCCACGCCCATCGTGAAGCCGAGGGCCGAGACATCGTGCTTGTGTACGCGACCTCAAGCTCAGAACCGCTGCCGTTTAGTGAACCGATCAGCGAAACCGATACCCGAGTAATCGTGTTTGGGCCGCAATCGCCTGCACGCCTCCCCGAGAACTGGGTGCACGGTGGCAAGGGCCGGATGAGCGGCGACGCACTCTCTCAACACATCCCCGACTTGCGCGATCGTCGCGTGTACCTCTCGGGGCCACCGGCGCTCGTTAACGACCTCAAGTCAGCGCTCCGCACGAACGGTGCCAAGCGCATCCACACCGACTACTTCTCGGGGTATTAGCGAGCTGACGTCACGCTCTTACTCGTCGCTGTTCGGGTGGTAGGGATCTCACGCCCACGTCCGAGCGCCCGCAAGGCGTTGAGAATCGTCACCAGATCCACAACCTCTTGCAGCCCTGCTCCGACCACAGCCGGTAGCGCCCCTGTCATGGCGAACAGCATGAGGCCGATGCTGATGGCAATACCGATCCAGATGCTCTGCAGCGCGATGTGCACCGTGCGCTGGCTGACTTTGATTGCCGACACGACCCGGTAGAGGTCATCGACGAGAAGCACGACGTCGGCCGATTCACTCGCCGCAGTCGAGCCTTTCGCTCCCATTGCGATTCCCACATCGGCGGCGCCGAGCACGGGAGCATCATTCACGCCGTCGCCCACCATGACGACGGGTCGAGGACTCGTGGCCTGCACGATGCGCACTTTGTCGTGCGGCAAGCACTCGGCATGCAGTTCACTGATCTGCAGTTCGTCGGCGACCTTGCGCGCCGTTTGCTCTACATCGCCCGTGAGCATCAAGGTGTTCTGGATGCCCAGCGCCCGCAGTTCGGTCAGAGTACGCGCTGCTTCCGGCCGCACGGCATCGCGCAGAATGATCGCTCCGGCATACTCTTGATCGATTCCGATATAGACCGCCGCTTCGCCACTTTGCAATTCCAGACGCGTGAGCCCCGGAGCGTGCTTTGCAACAAACGCTGGTTTTCCGACGGTCACAACCCTCGACCCGATATGGGCTTGCACTCCGTGCGTGGCGACCTCACGGGCATCCACAACCTCCGCTAGAGCGAGCCCTCGCTCCTTTGCGGCGTCGACAAGGGATGCCGCAAGCACGTGCGAAGAATACTGCTCGGCCGCGGCTACCAGTGCGAGCAGTTCGTCGGCGCTTAGCCTGCCAGTCGGACGTACTTCTACGACAACAGGATGTCCGCTCGTGAGGGTGCCAGTCTTGTCAAAGACAACCGTCTTTGCCCGGGACAGAACCTCAAGCGTTCCGGCATTTTTCACCACGACGCCATAGGTCGACGCGCTAGACATCCCCGCCATGAAGGCAACGGGGGCCGCGATCAGCAGCGGGCACGGCGTCGCCACTACGAGCACTTCGGCGAAGCGAACAGGGTCGCCCGAAACCCACCACGCGATCGCACCCAAGGCAATCGACACGAGAGTAAAGGGCACGGCGTACCGATCGGCAAGACGCACGATCGGCGCTTTGCTTTGCGTCGCTTCGGTGACGAGTTCGACGATTCGCTGATACTGGCTGTCGGATGCTCGTGCGCTCGCCTGCACCGTGACAGCTTCTGGCCCATTCACCGATCCGCTCAAGAGCACATCGCCTGCGACCTTCTCGACCGGCATGCTCTCGCCCGTCAACGATGACTCATCGACGGAAGTGGTGGCAGACACGAGAACAGCATCCACTGGCACAATCTCCGAGGGGCGGACCACGAGTCGGTCGCCCACCTCGACCTCAGTCGCAGCAATGTCGATGATGTCGCCTGACTCGGTAATCTGGTGTGCTGTCTGAGGCACCCGGTTCAGTAGCGCGTTCAGTTCTCGCTTGGCCCGCCCCGCCGCAAAGTCTTCGAGCGCTTCCCCGCCCGTGAGCATCAGCACGATGACGAGGCTCGCCCAATACTCGCCGACAACGGCTGTCGCGACGATCGCCGTGACCGCGAGCACGTCCAGACCAAACTGCCCCCGCAGGAACTTTCGGACCATGAACACTGCCTCGCGAGCAGCAATCACGAGTGCGTAGAGAGAAAGCAGCCACGGAACGATGCCGGCTGCTGGAGTCCAATTAAGCGCGAGTCCCACCACGCCAACCACGACAGTGAGCGCGACGAGCGGGTAGCGGCGCACTGCCGCGCGAATAGTTGGCATGCCCTCGTTGTACTCTCATTCGCCGCATCCGGCTAGCGAGCACAGCCTGCCCTTGGCAGTGAGGGCTGAAGGCAGCCCTCCTCAGAAGACCTCTAGACCGCGACCGACTCGGATGAGCCAGTCTGCGGCTCATCCCCCGAAACCTTTGCTGCGAGCACCCCGACGAGGGTTGCGACCTTGCCCGGGCTCTCCCAGTACTGTGCCGACTCTCCCGTGACGTGGATGAGAACAACCGAAGGATCGGTCTCGCCGTCCTCGAACCACACATCGGTAAACGTGTTCCAGAGTTCCGTCTTCTTGGCCTGATCGCGAACGACCTCAGCCGAACCTGCGAGTGAGAGCCACTGCGAGGAGCCAGAATAAGAAACATTGACGTGCGGGTGTGCTTCAAGCTGCTGCACAGCATCCGCATTCTCGGAGGCAAGGAACCAGCAGTCTCCGTTGAAGTCCGCTTCCTGCACTGTCATCGGGTGACTGTGCAGAGCGCCGCCAGCTTCGACCGTGGTCAGCATCGCGATTCGAGTGCTCTTCATGATGGACCGGATGGTGTCGAGCTGGTCTGCTGTTGCTTGGGTCTGAGATGACATGGTGTCTCCAATTCGTCGACGGTTGCGCAGTTGTGCTGCCCTTCGACGGTAGGCAGCGAGTCTCCACGCCACCCGAGTACTAGCCGAACGTTGAATGAGAGCGCGGGGCGGTAGCGAAACCTAGCCGTTTTTGTTGCCCTTGTCGTCTTTGTTGCCTTTGTTGCCTTTGTTGCCTTTGTCTTCTTTGCCACCCTTGTCGTCTTTGTCGTTGCCGTTTGCCGGATCTGCAGTCGGTGTCGGGTCAGGCAGTGCCGCCGTAAGGTCAGCGCGCACGAGATCGAGAGACGCTTGAATTCGAGCACTCCGCTCAGCCCCTATGGCACCGGTCGAGGTGTTTTCGTTCAATTGCTCTTGGAGCACATCGAGCGCCACCAACGCAGCAGCCGGGTCACCCGCTGCTGCGGCATCAGTCACGTCCGCCACCGATGATTGCAACAGCGATGCTGCATCAGTGTCGAACTCAGACGAGCCCGGCGCACAAGCATTCAGCGACAACACGAGCACGAGTGCCGCACCGGCCGCGACGATACTCCTCGGAAGTCCTAGTGTTGTGAGGTTCATGGCTCCACGCTCTCTTGAAGCTGTTCCAGGTGTGTTCCGAGTGGGCCAGGCACCGCCGGATATTCAGGGGACTCAGTCTCTGATTGCGCGGCCGACTGATTCTGGATGGTCGACCAGGCGACGGTTCCCACAGTGAGCACGAGAACGATTGCCACCACGACGCTGAGCTTCGTGACGCTGTCGCGCTTGAGCATGAGTTTTCGTCTCGGCGACGCCATGGTAGACGACGCCGTGGTAGACGAGGTCGCTGCCGGTGAGGTTGATCGCGAAGCCCCTGAGTCGGGCGAAGCTGCCGGCACGGCCCAGGCCTCTGTCGCTTGAGTATCGACGCGGGTATAGGCCTTGGTAGCTGCGAGCCCTGCAGTAGCGAGCTCTGTGGCTGCGAGTTCCACGGTTTCGAACTCTGCTGCCTCAGCGGCTTTGCCTCGAGGCGAAACGAGCGATCGGGTCGGCACCACTTCGATCGTGTGCACGCCCTCCATTGAGTAGGCAAGCGCCCGCAGTGCAACCGCGACGTCCATGGGAAGCGGACGTCGCTCAGCATCCAGAGCCGTCATTTCCACGAGCACGTCTCGCCACTGCGAGGCGAGAGCATCCGAAACCCGGGGTGACGTGTTCAGTCGTGCAGCGATCGTCTCGATTGCGGTTCCCGGAAAGGCGTCTTCGCCCGTTAGCGCTTCGAGCAAAACGAGACCGAGCGAATACACATCGGATGGCCCCAACGCTTCACTACCGCGCGCTTGCTCGGGGCTGAGGTAACTCGCGCTGCCGATGATGGTTCCCGTCGACGTCATTTTGGCGCCGTCAACAAGTCGAGCGATCCCGAAGTCTGCAAGCTTGGAATGAAACTGGCGGTCGGGAAGTTCTGAACTCGCCAGCAAGATATTGGCGGGTTTGACATCCCGGTGCACGATTCCCCGAGCGTGCATGTAGTGGAGCGCTTCGGCAATGTCGGCGCCGAGGTGCGCGACCAGTTGCGCCGGCAACGGCGCTGTCATCACTTCACGCAGGTTAGGGCCATCCACGAACTCCATGACAAGAAACACGCGATCTGCGACTTCAGTCGGCTCCGTTACCGCGTCGAACAGGGTCACTAAGGCGTGATGGTTGAGTGCCGCAAGAGTCTCGACCTCGTTGCGCTGTCTGCGGAACTCATCCGGATCGGCCATTCCTGGCAGCATCAGCTTGAGCGCAACTTCTCGGGGAAGAGATTCGTCGAGGGCACGATAAACCGAAGCCATTCCGCCGCGACCGATCAGCTCTGTGATGCGATAACGGCCGCCAATCACGGTGTCGATAAGTGCGTCATCCGACGGGGAGGACGAGTGAGAGTGTTTGACTGTTGGCACGCGAACCCCCTTAGTTGTGCTCGGGAGAGTTTAGACGAGTTCTCTGGGACGCTAGCTGTGGCGAACGCCCGCTCCCGCCAGCACGGCCGTATAGCCTTCGCGGTAACTCGGGTAAGTGAACGAGAAGCCCGTGGCTCTCAGAAGGTCATTGCGGCAGCGCTTGCCGTGCCTCCGGCCCTCACTCGTTACGTCAGCGCTCAACGGCGGCACCGGGCGGCCGATGGTGCGAGCCAAGAATTCGATGATCTCGCGTTGATCGCTTGGCTCCTTGTCCACTCCGACGTAGAGGCTCTCGGGCGGTGCTGTCATGGTGGCAAGGTGCACGATAGCTGCTGCGGCATCGTCGCGATGAATCAGATTCGTGAACCGCGGCGTTGGCGACAGCGTTTCCCTGCCCTCGCGAATGCGGTCAATCTGCCGCGTTCGACCGGGGCCGTAGATTCCCGCCAGTCGCAGAATGGTGGAGTTCTCGACGCTCTCGGCCAGCAGCAATTCGGCTTCGCGCAAGACGGATGCTGTGCCCGAGACCGGGTCGGCCGGCGTCGACTCATCGACCCAAGAACCATCCTCGATGCCATAGACGGCGGTCGACGAGACATAGACAACTCGCGGTGGAACAGCGCAGTCGGCGTGAATCGCGGCAGCGATGTTGCGCACGCTCTCGACATAGGTGGCACGATAGCCATCTGGCGTTCGCTCATCCGGGCTCACCGCAATTACGACAACGCTCGTGTCGGAGGGCAGCGTCGGCACCTGCGCGGAGAGGTCAACTGATTGCCCCGTGATCTCCGGGGGCAGTTTTTCAACCGAACGTCGCAATCCCATGACCGGATGCCCCAACGCCGCAAATCGAAGACCGGCCTCGGTCCCCAGGTCGCCGCATCCTGCTAGAACAATGGTCATTGCTGTCTCCTTACGCCGCACCGAGTGGTGCTCTCCAGCCCTGAGCGAGCGGGCGGAGAAGTCGCGGCTGAGGTCAAGCGTAACCAGAGAGACCTGTGTTTTTTCCTTTCCTTAGAGTTAAACGAAAGAGCCCGGAAGCTCAAGCTTCCGGGCTCTTCATGAACACGCTGACCTCAGTGAGGTGCAGCAACTCACGCGAGTCGCGCTAGCGCGACGGGCAGGTTACGCCAAGCGCGTTGCGAGGTTCTTGTCGAGAGTGTCGAGGAACTCTTCGGTGGTTTCCCACTTCTGGTCCGGTCCGACGAGCAGCGCGAGGTCCTTGGTCATGTGACCGGCCTCGACCGACTTGATGACGACATCTTCCAGAGTAGAAGCGAAGTCGACGAGTTCCTGGTTGTTGTCGAGCACACCACGGTGAGCGAGTCCACGGGTCCACGCGTAGATCGATGCGATCGGGTTCGTGGAGGTGGGCTTGCCCTGCTGGTGCTGGCGGTAGTGACGAGTCACGGTGCCGTGAGCTGCCTCTGCCTCCACAACCTTTCCGTCTGGCGTTGCCAGAACGGAAGTCATGAGACCGAGCGAGCCGAAGCCCTGAGCAACAGTGTCGGACTGTACGTCGCCGTCGTAGTTCTTGCAGGCCCAGACGTAGCCACCCTCCCACTTCATGGCCGAAGCGACCATGTCGTCGATGAGGCGGTGCTCGTAGGTGAGGCCTGCGGCGTCGAACTTCTCTTTGAACTCGGTCTGGAAGATCTCTTCGAAGATGTCCTTGAAGCGACCGTCGTAGGCCTTGAGGATCGTGTTCTTCGTCGAGAGGTACACGGGGTAGTTGCGCGAAAGACCGTAGTTAAGGCTTGCGCGAGCGAAGTCAACGATGGAGGAATCGAGGTTGTACTGAACCTGAGCGATTCCGTCGCTGGGGGCGTCGTAGACCTCAAACTTCATCGGCTCAGAGCCATCTTCGGGAGCGAACTCTACGGTCAGCTTTCCCTTGCCCTTGAAGAGGAAGTCGGTAGCGCGGTACTGGTCACCGAAAGCGTGACGGCCGATGATGATCGGCTTGTTCCAGCCGGGAACCAGTCGCGGGATGTTCGAGATGATGATCGGCTCGCGGAAGATAACGCCACCAAGGATGTTGCGGATGGTGCCGTTAGGACTGCGCCACATCTTCTTGAGGCCGAATTCTTCAACGCGGGCTTCGTCGGGGGTGATGGTTGCGCACTTGACGCCGACACCATGCTTTTGGATGGCGTGAGCCGCATCAATGGTGATCTGGTCGTCGGTTGCGTCACGGCTTTCGATGCCGAGGTCGTAGTACTCGAGGTTGACGTCGATGTAGGGGTGGATCAGGGTGTCCTTGATCCGCTGCCAAATAATGCGCGTCATTTCGTCGCCGTCGAGTTCGACGACGGTGCCTTCTACCTTGATCTTGGACAAGCTTTGCTCCTTAGTTTGTGGCCTCTACCAGCTTACTCTTTTTCCTAAGTATCTCGACATCGAGATACCTTGGCGCATCTGTCTACCGCGGGTTAGCCTGTATCCATGGGTGAGCTAAGACTTGAAGAATTATCGGCAAGCACCATCGTGGCTGCCAACAACCTCTCGCTGCGACGCGGGCAGGAACAATTCGTCACTCCACCCTCCTACGCAATCGCGGACGCTTTCATCGACCCGTTGACCTCGTGGCCCCGCGTTGTCGTCGACGGCGACAAGGTCGTTGGCTTTGTTCGCGGCAACTTTGACCCCAACGCTTCTCAAGAAGAATTCCGCAGCTGCATCTGGCGCGTCAGCGTTGCTGGCGATGAGCAGGGTCAAGGAATTGGCCGCTTCGCGGTAAAGGCTCTCGCCGAAGAAGCTCGCAGTCGCGGCTTTGATCGCATCACCGCAATCTGGGAAGAGGGCGACGACGGCCCCGAGCAGTTCTTTCTCAAAGTCGGCTTTAAAATTGTGGGCGAAACCCAGTACGGCGAGAAGCTCGGCGAGTACACGCTCTAGAGCGTGTACTGGGCACTCATTTCCTCCCCACAATAATTCCCCACAGATTCAGCGCTTGCCATGCCCGCCCCCAGCGACGATTTCGTGAGCCGCGTGCTCGAAGTCGTCGACTCGATTCCGCCCGGACACGTGATGACCTACGGCGAGGTGGCTGCCACAATCGGATCGCGAGCAGCGCGCGCTGTCGGCACCGTGATGGCCCGCTACGGTTCCGATGTGCCGTGGTGGCGCGTCATCCGTTCGGGCGGGCATCCACCCCTCGCTCACGAGGATCGAGCGCTCGTGCACTACGAGGCTGAATCCACGCCACTGAGATGGATGCCCGACGGCAGTTATCGCGTCCAACTGCGGCTAGCGCGGCACCGCCCGCTTTAGTGTCTACAGGCCTTTCGCTGATAGCGCCGCGCCCCTTGACCCGTTGTGATTGTTCACTGCACGTTCGTGCACACGGCGCGAAACGAGCGGGTCTGCCTGCTGCCCTGGAGACCCCTTGAGCGCGGGATTTCATGCGTTTCACACGCTAAAAACATGAACAACCCGGGAATAGTGCACCAACGTGCAGCCTAAAACCCTGTCAATAGCAAGCGAATGAGACTACCTTTTCAATCGTTGAGAAACTGCCGTAAAACAGAGTCGCGCAGACAACATCACTGGAGATAAGGACGGTCAATGTGGACAATCTAGGCGCAATATTTCTGTCGGAGCTGGTGGGTACTGCCCTCCTGGTCCTCTTGGGTACGGGTGTCGTAGCCAACGTAGCCCTCGCTAAAAACAAGGGCTTCAACGGCGGCTTCCTCATGGTCAACTTCGGTTGGGGTCTCGCCGTCTTTGCCGGTGTGATCGTCGCGTACAACTCTGGAGCGCACATCAACCCGGCCGTCACGCTCGGACTTGTAGCCAGCGGAGCTACCGAATTCAGTCTCGGTGTCGCTGTGACCGTCGGTTCGGTGCTCACGTACATCGCCGCCCAGTTGCTCGGTGCAATCATCGGTGCCGTCTTCACGTGGCTTGCCTACAAGCAGCACTTTGACGATGAGCCGGATGCTGGCGCGAAGCTCGCTGTCTTCTCCACCGGTCCCGCGATTCGCAGCTACGGCTGGAACCTTGTAACTGAGATCATCGGCACTTTCGTTCTGGTATTCGTCGTTATCGGATTCGGTCGCCAAGACCCGGGCGGCGGACTTGCTGCCCTCGGCGCTCTCCCGGTAGCTCTTCTCGTTATCGGTATCGGTGCTTCGCTCGGTGGTCCCACCGGCTACGCCATCAACCCAGCTCGAGACTTGGGCCCGAGAATCGTTCACGCCCTTCTTCCTATCAAGGGCAAGGGCTCGAGCGACTGGAGCTACTCCTGGGTTCCCGTCGTCGGCCCCATCATCGGTGGTGTTCTTGCCGGACTGCTTTCGGTCCCGCTGCTCCCCATCGTCAGCTAGCTGAAGCAGACCGCAGGCTCCCTCGATTGGGTCTGCTCCCCCGTTAATGAACTGAAGAAGGAGACAGTCATATGAGTAACTACATCTTGGCCATCGACCAAGGAACCACGAGTTCCCGCGCCATTATTTTCGACAAGGCCGGTTCGGTCATCTCGATGGGTCAGCTCGAGCATGAGCAGATCTTCCCGAAGGCCGGCTGGGTAGAACACGATCCTCAAGAGATCTGGACGAACACTCGTGAGGTCATCGGTAAGGCGCTCTCCACCGCGAACCTTACGCGTCACGACATCGCCGCGGTCGGAATCACCAACCAGCGCGAAACGGCCGTTGTGTGGGATCGCACTACCGGCAAGCCGATCTACAACGCCATCGTGTGGCAAGACACTCGCACGCAATCGATCGTTGATCGAATCGCCAAGGACGGTGGAGTTGAGCGCTTCAAGAGCATCGTCGGTCTGCCCCTCGCCACCTACTTCTCAGGGACCAAGATTGCTTGGATCCTCGAGAATGTCGAGGGCGCTCGTGAGAAGGCCGATGCTGGAGAGCTGATGTTCGGCACCACAGACACTTGGGTCTTGTGGAACCTCACCGGAGGAGTCAACGGTGGAGTGCACGCTACTGACGTCACCAATGCCAGCCGCACGCTCTTCATGGACCTCGAAACTCTGGAATGGCGTCAGGACATCCTCGACGTCTTCGGGGTTCCTGCTTCCATGCTTCCCGCCATCAAGAGTTCTTCTGAAGTGTATGGAACGGCTGAATCGAACAGCTTGCTTCGTGAGGTTCCCATCGCGGGAATCCTCGGAGACCAGCAGGCTGCAACATTCGGCCAGGCTGCGTTCGATGCCGGAGAAGCTAAGAACACTTACGGCACCGGTAACTTCTTGATCTTCAACACCGACACCGAGATCATTCACTCCAAGAACGGGTTACTCACGACGCTCGGCTACAAGCTGGGCGACGCTCCCGCGCACTACGCGCTGGAAGGGTCAATCGCTGTAACGGGTTCGCTGATCCAGTGGTTGCGCGACAACTTGGGAATCATCAAGGATGCAGCCGAGGTCGAAACTCTCGCGAAGACCGTCGACGACAACGGCGGGGCATACTTCGTGCCGGCGTTCTCGGGACTGTTCGCTCCCTACTGGCGCTCGGATGCTCGTGGAGCCCTCGTGGGACTAACTCGCTTTGTCAACAAGGGACACATTGCTCGCGCCGCGCTCGAAGCTACCGCGTTCCAGACGCGCGAAGTTCTCGATGCCGTGAACGCGGACTCCGGCGTCCCCCTCACTGAGCTCAAGGTCGATGGTGGAATGATCGCCAACAACCTGCTCATGCAGTTCCAAGCTGACATTCTGGGCGTACCCGTTGTGCGCCCGGTTGTTGCCGAAACGACAGCACTCGGCGCGGCCTACGCTGCAGGCCTCGCAGTCGGCTTCTGGGATGGCCTCGATGACCTGCGCAAGAACTGGCAGGAAGACAGCCGTTGGGAGCCCAGCATGGGCGAAGACGAGCGCGAACGACTGCTCCGTAGCTGGAAGAAGGCTGTAACGAAGACCTTCGATTGGGTAGACGAAGACGTCGACTAGTCTTCCCACCCTCCACAAGAGGCCGGTGCCGTGCGCGAAAGCGCATGACACCGGCCTCTTGTGGTTTTACCCCACGGGTGGTCGATCGATTTCGACGCCGTGAACAAAACTGCCGGACTACACGAGGGAGTTGCGCCACGCCGCGTGCAGTTGGGCGAACTTTCCGGAGCCTGAAATGAGATCCTGCGGCGTGCCATCTTCGATCACGCGACCATGCTCCATGACGAGCACACGGTCGGCGATCGCGACCGTCGAGAGTCGGTGCGCAATGATAACAGCGGTGCGATCGGCGAGCAGCGTTTGAAGGCCAGCCTGCACGAGTCGCTCGCTCGGGATATCGAGCGACGCTGTCGCCTCATCCAAAATCAACACAACAGGATCGGCAATAAACGCCCGCGCAAACGACAGTAGTTGCCGTTGCCCGGCGCTCACCCGGCCACCTCGCTTGTTGACGTCGGTGTCGTAGCCGTTGGGTAGGGCTTCGATGAATTCGTGCGCCCCCACTGCCTTTGCCGCCGCGATAATCTCATCTCGCGTGGCGTCGGGTTTGCCGAGCGCGATGTTGTCTGCCACGTTGCCCGAGAACAAGTACGCCTCTTGAGTGACCATCACAATGGCACGGCGAAGGTCTTTCGGATGCAGCTTGCGCAGGTCAACGCCGTCGAGCGAAACAGTGCCCTGGCTGGGGTCGTAGAAGCGCGAAATGAGCTTCGCAAGCGTCGACTTTCCCGCGCCCGTTGTGCCCACCATCGCGATGGTCTGCCCAGCAGGCAACTCGAGATCAAACTTCGGCAGAATCACCTTGTCGGAGTTGTAGGCAAACTCGACTCCATCGAACAAGACGGTTCCCTTGGCCTTACGCAAGTCAATGGGGGTCGTGGGGTCAGCGACTGTCGGGCGCTCTTCGAGCACTCCCGAGATCTTCTCGAGCGCTGCGGCTGCAGACTGGTAGGAGTTGTAGAACATCGCCATCTCTTGCGCCGGAGCGAAGAACTGACGCGCGTACAGCAGCGCACCCAACAACGCACCGATCGCGAGATCACCCTGCGAGACCCGCAGTCCGCCGACTAGCAGAATCATGGCGAGAGCAACGTTGCCGATGAGAACCAGACCCGGGTCAAAGATTCCGAACAATTGGATGACACGGGCGTTGGCATCCCGGTAATTCTCAACGAGCCCACCGAACTGTTCCTTGTTGCGCTCCTCTTTGCGGAATGCTTTTACTGCTCGGATGCCGGTCATGGTTTCTACAAAGTGCACGATCAGCTTGGCTGAGGTCGTGCGCGTCTCGCGGAAGTGGAGTTGCGAGCGCAATTGGAACCAGCGCGTCAAGAACGCCAGCGGCACAAGAGCGCAGAACAGAATGACGCCGCTCACCCAGTCGAGGGAGAACATCGCGATGGCGATGAACCCCATGTAGAGCGCGCCCTGAACGAGTTGGTTGATGCCCGAGTCGAGCAGTTCGCGAATTGCATCGAGGTCACTCGTTTGGCGTGCGATGATGCGGCCCGAGGTGTAGCTCTCGTGGAATTCGAGGCTCAGCCGTTGGGTGTGCAAGAAGACGCGCTTGCGTAGGTCAAAGAGAATCGCTTGGCTCACGCGCGCGCTCAGCACGGTGTACCAGGCAATCATCGTGGCACCCGCAATACCAGTGAGAAGGTAGGCGCCTACCGTGAGCCCGAGCGGCAAGGCATTGCCGTCAATCAGTGCAGGCAAGGCTCGGTCAATACCGAACGCGATCAGCGCAGGGCCAGCAACTTGCGCGGCCGTGCTCACGACAACGACGACCATCGTAAGAATTACGCGGCCACGTAAGGGAGCGATTAACGAGCCAAGCAGTCGCAGCGAACGCTGGCGAATCTGGCGGCTTTCCTCTTTGGTGTAGTCGTTACGCTCTTCGCCAGAGGTTCCCATCACGCTCATGAGCTGACCTCCTGTTCTTCCTCTTCAAGACTGGATATGACATAGCGATAGTGGCTGCTGCTGGCCAGCAGATCGGAGTGCTTTCCGACCGCGGTGACCTTGCCATCTTCGAGAAGAGCGACACGGTCGGCGAGCATCACAGTGGATGGCCGGTGGGCGACGATGAGCGCCGTTGTGGAACTCAGCACCTTGCGCAATGCCGCCTCGACAAGGGCTTCTGTGTCAACGTCGAGCGCGGAGAGCGGATCGTCGAGCACGAGAACGGCAGGTTTCGCCGCGACCGCGCGAGCGAGCGCCAAGCGCTGCCGTTGGCCGCCAGAAAGGCTCAAACCCTCTTCGCCCACGAGGGTGTCGAGCCCCGCGGGCAGGTCATAAACGAAGTCGGCCTGCGCGATGCTGAGCGCCTCACGCAATTCTTCTTCGTTTGAGTCGGGCCGCCCCATGAGTACGTTTTCGCGCACGCTCGATGAAAAGAGCGTGGCGTCCTCAAAGGCCATGGCCAGATGACGACGTAACTCAACGAGAGTGAGGTTGCGGATGTCGACTCCGTCGATGCTGATCGACCCTTCCGTCACATCGTAGAGACGCGTCGTGAGAGCCGTGATCGTCGATTTTCCTGAACCCGTGAGCCCCACAAGGGCCATCGTTTCGCCCGGTTCGATGCTGAGGTTGATGCCATTGACGAGATCAGGAACGTTCGCGGGCGAATCCGGGTAGCGGTAGTGCACGTTAGTGAACTCAAGCTGGCCCTTGCTCTCCGTAATCGTTTCGGGGTTCTCGGGGTCAGTAATAGGGTTCTCGGAATCCATTACTTCGAAGAAGCGGTCGGCTGCCGTGCGCGCGTCAAACGTCATCGAGAGCAAGAAGCCGATCGATTCCACGGGGAAGCGCAGTACTGTCGCGGTCGCGAAGAACGCGACAAGGTCACCGGCGGAGATGTTGCCTTCGACGACAAGCCACACTCCTCCCAGCAGGCCAAGCGCGAACATGACATCGGGAACGAGCAGCAACCACAACCAGATGCCCGCGATGGCACGAGCTTTTTCAATCTCGGTGCCTCTCAAACTTTCGGCCTGGGCCGAGAATCCGATGAGGGCGTGCTTTCCGCGCCCGAAAGCCTTCAACACGCGGATGCCGTGAACCGACTCCTCGACGGCGGTGGCGAGGTCACCGGTCTGGTCTTGGCTGCGGCGGGCGACGATCGAGTACTTCTTTTCGAATACGTAGCCGTAGATCCACAGCGGAATCGACGTCACGATGAAGATAACACCGAGCACCCACGAGATGTTGACGAGGAAGATGAGCCCGACAATGATCGTGAGCACGTTCACGACGAGCAGCACCAAACCGAAGGACAACCAGCGGCGGATGAGGTTCAAATCGCTGACGGCTCGCGACAGCAATTGGCCACTGGGCCACCGATCGTGGAAACTCACGGGCAAATGCTGCAGCGTCATGTAGAGCGTATTGCGCATGCGCGCTTCGACATGTGTTCCTGGCGTGAGCACGAAGTAGCGACGCAACGCAATCATGATCGCTTCGACAATGCCGAGACCCAGAACGATACCGAAGGCCGGCCAAATCTTGCTCGAGTCCCCTGACTGGAGCGGGCCGTCTACCAGCGAACGCAGCACTTGCGGGATGAGCAGCGCCACGACTCCCGCCACTAGCGCGGCGGCCATTCCCAAATAGATATGCGGCATCGCCGGCTTAGCGTAGGGATAAAGACGGCGGATGGCCGCAAAAGTGCCGACCGCTTTGACACGCGTGGGCTGGGCAGACTCGTGAGACAACGTGGTTCCTTGACGAAAAGGGATCACCGTAAGCGATGATCGAGATTATTGCTGGTCGCTACCGTGCGACAGTGAACCGCTGCATTTCGTCGAACCGACGCGGAGCAGACAACCTTTTAGAATATGCCTGCCCCGGCCTAACCGCAATCATTGTCGCTAAATTTTTTGACAGAGTCTCAATTCAGCGAATGCGGACGGAGAGGCACGTAACGCAGCCCTCCATCTTCTCAAACTCTGACACGTCAACCGTGACAACGCGATACCCGAGGTTCTCGATGAGTGCGGCAGTCTGGGGGGCTGAGGACGACATGAGCACAGCATCATCCGAAAGCACGACAACAGCTGCGCCCTCGGCCTCTGGAACGGCCAAGAATCGGTCGTAGAGATCAACATTGTCAACGAGGTCGGGGTAACCGATGATCGTGCCGTCGGGAAGTGCCGTTACACCGCTCTTGAGGTGCAGCACCTTCTCGATCGGCACAGCGATCAGTGTGTAGCCGAGCGGCGTCACAATAGCCCGGAGTTGGCGGATACCTTCAGCGTTCGTGCGACCACCGCGGCCAACATAGACCGTTGAACCCACCTTGAGAACGTCGCCACCATCGAGCGTGCCTGGCTGTGTGATCTCGTGCAGTTCGATGCCCAGCTCAGTGACGCTCGAGCGAACAGCATCAATCTCAGGCTGGCGGCTCTCGGCGCCCGGGCTCGTGAGCACAGCGACGTCGCCAAACATCACAACCGTATCTTCGATGAAGACCGAGTCGGCAAGCTCGTCGGCAGCGGGTACCTCGATGGTTTCGAAGCCGTTGGCCTCGAGCGCTGCGACATACCCTTCCCACTGGGCATCCGCGAGTTCGGCGTCGACAGGCACTCGGTCGAGGTGCGTCAGTTCGCCATCGGCCATGCGTGAGGATGGCGCGCGAACGAGAGCGGTGAGCTGGGCTGGCTGAGCCGTCGGCACTGCCAGAGCCGCCCAGACGCGACGACCGACGGTGACCGCGGCGACAATGGTCGCGACCACAAAGATGAGGTTCGTTCCCAAGAGACTGGCCAGAATGAATGCCATGGCCTCCGGGTTCCATTCGGCTCCCGACGCGATGATGCCGAGCGCCGTACCGAAGAAGGCAGACGCAATACCGACGACAAGGCCGGTAACCGCAGCGGTGTACCAGAAACGGTTAATTTCCAGGGCGGCAGCCAAGGAGTACAGCACGAACAGCACGAGGGCCATCGGCAAGAAGTACTCGGCGATCGTCGGCAGATTCTCTGCCGCGGCACCGTTCGCCGTGAAGAACGCCAAACCTGTTGCGAGGTAGACGGTGCCTGCGACGGCAAGTCCTGAAATAAAAGCTGCGCCGAAGCGCCGTTTCACACTGATCATGTGCCCAAACCTATCTGTCGGATTCTATGCATTCGCCTTGAAGACATTCGAGCGGTTCGCCGCGGACGACGACAGCAGAGGGCGAAGCATCCGCTATTAGTGGAAGAAGTGACGCTCTCCGGTGAAGTACATCGTGACACCAGCTTCAATCGCCGCCGCAATTACTTCTTCATCGCGAATGGAACCGCCGGGCTGAACGACCGCGCGAACACCCGCGTCGAGCAACAACTGGAGCCCGTCAGCAAAGGGGAAGAACGCGTCGCTCGCCGCAACAGAACCCTTGGCTCTGTCACCCGCCCGCGAAATCGCGAGCTGGCATGAGTCAACGCGGTTGACCTGCCCCATACCAACGCCAACGGATGCCCCGCCGTTAGCCAGCAAGATCGCATTCGACTTCACAGCGCGCACTGCTCGCCACGCAAACTCGAGGTCAGCGAGCGTCTCAGCATCCACGGCGTCCCCGGCAGCGAGCGTCCATGCGGAGGCGGGAGAGAAATGCGCATCGAGCTCTTGCACGAGCATTCCGCCTGAGATTTGGCGCAGCTCACGGCTGTCGCGGGCGTAGCCTTCGGGCAGCTGCAACAGGCGAAGGTTCTTCTTAGCCTTCAAAATCTCCAGCGCTTCCGGCTCAAAGCCGGGAGCAACAACAACCTCGGTGAAGATCGGCGCGATCGACTCTGCGGCGGCCTTCGTGATGATTCCGTTGGCTGCGATGACTCCGCCGTAGGCCGAGATTGGGTCGCACGCGTGCGCCAAGACGTGAGCTTCGGCGATGCTCGCCGCAGTGGCGATTCCGCACGGGTTAGCGTGTTTGATAACCGCAACGGCGGGAGTGTTGTGGTCGAACGCGGCGCGCAATGCGGCGTCGGCATCCACATAGTTGTTGTAGGACATCTCTTTGCCACCGAGCTGCGTAGCCTGCGCGATTCCGGGCTGGGCAGCAACACCGTAGAGGGCTGCCTCCTGGTGCGCGTTCTCGCCATAGCGAAGCACCGCGAGCTGATCGGCAGCCACGTCAATGTGAGCGGGAGTCGTCGGGGCGGATGCCGCGGCATCCGTCTCGCCGAGAAATGCGCCGGTCATGAACCAGTGCGACACTGCGGTGTCGTAGGCGGCGGTATGAGCGAAAGCCTGAGAGGCGAGAGCGTAGCGCTGCGCGAACGTCGTTCCCTCGCCTGCTGCCGCATCCATGATCTCGTCATAGCTGTCGGGGCTCGTGACGATTGCGACGTTGGCGTGGTTCTTGGCAGAGGCGCGCACCATGGCGGGGCCACCGATATCGATCTGTTCCACGATGTCGGCGGGAGCTGCGCCTGAGGCGACGGTCTCAACGAACGGGTACAGGTTCACGACAACGAGGTCGAAAGCTTTGATGCCGAGATCCGCAAGCTGAGCCTCGTGCGACTCGAGGCGCAAGTCAGCGAGGATGCCCGCGTGAACTGCGGGATGCAGGGTCTTGACCCGGCCATCAAGCGACTCCGGGAACCCCGTAACGCTTGACACCTCGGTGACGTCGTAGCCCGCTTCAGCAATCGTCTTCGCTGTGGAACCGGTCGAAACGAGCTCAACACCCGCATCAGCGAGCGAGCCAGCAAGATCGAGCAGGCGTGACTTGTCGCTCACCGAAATAAGCGCACGGCGGATTGGAACGACGTTACGCTCGCGGAAATCGGCAGGGTTGTGGCTAGGGCCGCTCATGGATTCAGAGTTCCTTTAGGTTGATGCGATTGGTGGCAATGTCTTCGATCGTCTGCACGAGCAAGCGCCGCTCGACCGGCTTGATGCGGGCGTGCAGGTGGTCTTCGGTATCCCCTGGCTCGATCGCAACGCGCTCTTGCACGATGATCGGGCCGCTATCGACACCGTTGTCGACCTTGATAACACTGGCACCGGTCTGAGTCGCCCCGGCGGCAAGAGCATCACGAACCGCATGCGCTCCCGGAAACTCGGGAAGGTACGCGGGATGCGTGTTGATGATGTTGGGCGAAAGAGCCTCAACAACACGAGGCGGCAAGAGCTTCATGAACCCGCTCAGCACCACGAGATCGGCGTTCCAGAACTGAATCTGCTCCAGCAGTTCGTCGCCCCACTCGTCACGATTCTCGAAGTTTGACATCGCAACGGAGAAGGTGGGGATGCCGTAATTCTCGGCATGATCAAAACCATCGGCAAGGCGGTCAGCGCCTACAGCAATGACGCGAGCCGGAAAGTCAGGACTCTCGGCCGCTTCGAGCAGGGCGGCGAGGTTAGACCCGCCCCCAGAAATCAAGACAACGAGTGTGAGCACTCAGCCAGCCTAGCGGTCAGTGAACCCAGCTTCCGCGCGCTCCGGACGCGCAGAGGCGAGTAGCCCGAGCCCCGCCGCGAGAGAAAACTCCACACAGGCCCACGCTGCGACTATCCACGGCTGCGGGCCGACATCCATGAGGCGTCCCGGGCCGGCAGAGCCCGCGGATGTCCAGGCGAGAAGCCCAATAATTGTTGCGGCTGTGGCACCGATGCCGACCGCCACAATAGCGAGCTCCCGTCGGCGGAGTTCGCCCGCAATTCGTGGTCCGAGCACTGCCGCGACCAAGAACCCAACGACGATCGGGGCGAGCAGGCCAACGAACCCAAACACAAACTCGCCTCCGGGGAGCGCGCCCAGAATCGGGATCGCCGGAATCGGCCCCAGCGTCGTCGCGAGCGGAGAGACCGCAGAGCCTGTGCCAATCGCAAAGCCAGGGCCAATCAACCACGACGCGACCCACACCACAATGTTGGGAAGAAGCGCGAGTTGGCCGATAGTGACGGCAACTCCCCCGAGCACCTCGGTGTGCAGGCCCTCATACAGAGTGATGATGTCGGCGAACGAGGTCACGATTGCGGCGGTCGTCACGAGTGACGCAACGGTGATCAATCCCGCAGCGGCGATAGCACCGCCACGCAGCGAAGTCGACACGATTGTGCGAACGTGAGCCGGCCATCCCGCAATCCAGCGTCGAATACCGCCAGACACGGGGTTGCTCGCTGACACAATTTGAGTGCCAATCAGGAGACCGAGCGCAAAAACTAGAGTGGGCAGAAGGCTGCCCTGCCAGAGCGAGGGGCGCGCAACCGGGTGCAGTGTTGACAGCGTCAGCACGAGCGACGCCAGGCCGAAAGTCACGAGAGAAGCGAAGGTGCCGACGATCACGTGCGGTGTCTCAGCGACGCGGCGACCAGCACGAATGCCCAACAAGAGGGTGAGCATGGCGAAGCCCAACAGCGCCATCGTGATTGTGACGGGAGTTTTAGCTTCGGGCAATCCAACCGAACTGGCAACAGCGGGGTCAAGAACCACCGTGATGTCGGTGCCGTGACCAACCAACCAGATGTCAACGGCAGCGCGCCAGAACACTGTCCAATCGATTGCGAGACCGTAGTGGATGCCCCACAACAGCGTCAGCGGAACCAGCGGAATTGCGATCCCAATAGCGACAACGAGGAGCGCCTCGAAGGCGGCGAAGAGGAGGGTGAGCTGGCGATTCATGTCGTTGCTGAGAGTACCTCGCCGCCCCCTGAAGAGTGCTGCGGCCTACCGCAAAGCGGAGATCTCCCAGTGGAGAATCCATCAGGCAGCACTCTGGGGTTGCTAGCTGGCGAGTTCGCCGAACCCGTCGCGCGTCATCTCCAGCAGGGTGTCAATCGCCTGTTGCGCAGCAGCGCCGGTCGCCGAATATGCGACAACCTCGTTCTGCTTTGCCCCGAGCGACATGATGCCGATCAGGCTGTTCGCCCCCACGGGGCCCTTACCCGTCGTAATGTCTCGAATCGTCACTTTCGCATCGAGACTCGCGAGCCTTTGAACGATCGCGGCGGCCGGTCGAGAGTGCAGACCATCGGGATTCACAAGAGTCGCCTCAGCGGTGACAGCGTCGGAAGCCGCAACGGCAGACTCGGCAGGAGCGACCGTGGATTCCGCAGTCGACGCTGCTCCTTCGTCAGCGAGTTGGCTTCGCTTCGGGCCAAGAGCGGCCCGCGCTTCGCGATCAACTTCATCGAGCGACGCGCCTGCATTAGCGAGCACAATCGCCGCGATAAGTCCTTCGACGAACGGAGCATCTGTGAGCCGCACTTCATCGCTCGTCGTCATGAATTCCGTGGCCATCGTGCCGCTCAGCACGGCTGACCCGAGATCCATGAAGACGAGAACGCCTTCACCGCTGGCCACCTCGTCGATTGCCTCGGCAACCTTCACGGCATCCGTACCGATGATGCCGTCGCCAGCACCTGCGGCAATCGCAATCGGGGGCGGAGTCTCCCCCACCATTTCGAGAGCAAGATCCACCGCCGCTCGCGCGAGCGCAGGACTGTGACTTACCACCACGATGCCAATCATGCTCAGCTCGCTACGGTCTCGGCGAGCGCTTGAAACAGCAGCGCGCTCGAGGTAGCGCCGGGGTCGAGGTGTCCGGCGCTGCGCTCGCCTAAGTAGCTTGCGCGTCCCTTACGGGCAACGAGGGGTTCGGTGGCGTCCCGCCCTTGTTCAGCCGCTTCGAGAGCCGCGGATGCCGCAGCCGCGAGGTCAGCGCCGTCAGCGATGGCCGCGTCCCACGCCTCCAACGCCGGGGAGATCGCGTCAAACATTGTCTTGTCACCCGCTTCGGCCTTGCCTCGCGCCACAACGCCCTCAAGCCCAGCGCGCAGTGCTGCTCCAAGGGCCGCTCCGTCAAGTTCGGTTACCGGGCCGGCATTGACTCCCATCCGCAAGAAAAGGGTGCCGTATAGCGGTCCACTTGCACCGCCGACGGACGTCACGAGAGTCATTCCGACTGACTTGAGCAGTTCGTCGGCGGCAGTCGCTGGCGCGGCACCGATTTTCTCGATGACGGCGCTCATGCCACGGGTCATGTTCGATCCGTGGTCAGCATCGCCGATGGCCGAATCGAGCTCGGTCAGGTAGCTCTGCTTCTCGGCCACGAGATCGCGGAACCGCGAGAGCCACGCGATCAGTTGGTCGAGAGTGATGGTGCTTGTAGCCATTGTTCTTAGACTCCCCAACGGAGCCCTGCGGTGTTCACCGGGGCATCCCATAGTTTCAACATTTCTTCATCAGCCTTGAGGATGGTGACCGAGCAGCCGGCCATGTCGAGGCTCGTGATGTAGTTACCGACGAGGTTGCGCGCAACCTCAACGCCGGCAGCCTTCAGCAGCTTCGCGACCTCGTTGTACATGATGTACAGCTCGATCTGCGGTGTTCCGCCCATTCCGTTCATCATGACGATCGCCGGCGCGCCCGCAAAGTCCAGGTCGGCAAGGATCGGGTCGACCAATTGCTTCGCGATCGAAGCGGCATCCGCCAGCTTCTCGCGGTGGCGACCGGGTTCGCCGTGGATGCCCACACCGATTTCCATCATGTCGTCTGGCAGGTCAAAGGTCGGCTTTCCTGCCGCGGGAACGGTGCAACTCGTGAGGGCCATGCCCATGGAGCGCCCAGAGTCATTGACGCGGTGCGCCAGTGCGGTAACGGCGGCGAGGTCTTGACCTTCTTCAGCCGCGGCTCCCACGATCTTTTCAAGCAATACGGTGAGGCCAACTCCGCGGCGACCTGCCGTGTAGAGCGAATCTTGAACCGCAACGTCGTCGTTGACGACGATCGAGGCCACTTTTACTCCGGTTTCAGCTTCCGCCATTTCAGCGGCCATCTCGAAGTTCATGACGTCGCCGGTGTAGTTCTTAACAATGTGCAGCACCCCGGCCCCGGAATCGGCAACCTTAGTGGCCTCTTGCATCTGGTCGGGGGTGGGCGACGTGAAGATCTCGCCAGCGCACGCAGCGTCGAGCATCCCGAGGCCGACGAATCCACCGTGGAGTGGTTCGTGGCCGGAGCCTCCGCCGGAGATCAGCGCGACCTTGCCAGCGCGAGTGGGCTCACCGCGGTAAATCACACGATTAACATGGTCGACCGTGAGCTCAGGATGGGCTGCGTCGATTCCGGCGAGCGCATCGGCGAGTACTGACTCGGGGGTGTTGATCAGTTTCTTCATGTCGTGGCCTTCTCTTCCTTGAGTGCCTCAGTGAGGTGTTGGTGGGTGTTGCGGGGCAAACTTTCCGAACGTTATTCGGTAATGTCGAATATGCTACCTTCATCACATCTTGTCAAGCGCGCACGGTGCGCAGGTAAACACTCAGTACCGACATGATGAAAACCACCCCAATGACGAGGAACGGCGTTGATCCAATCCATAGATCGAGCAGCACAAGTGCTGTCATCACTGCAGGGTGCGCGCCACCTCGGCATCACTGAACTTGCCGTCCTTCTTGAACTGCCACCCTCGACCGTTCATGGCATCGTCAAGTCGCTCCAGGCCCACGGACTGGTCGCGAAAGAACCCAACGGCAAGCGCTACATGCTCGGCCCCGCGCTGCTCAAGCTGTCCAACGTCTACCTCGACACCCTCGACGTGCGCGCACGGGCCATGCGCTGGACTCAAGAGCTCGCGCGGCGAACCGGGCTCGCCACCCGCCTCGGTGCCGAACTCTTTGACGAAGTCATCGTCATCCATCACAACAATCGCCCGGACGGCAGCGAACAAATGCCCGAAACGGGGCTCGCGATCCCCGTGCATGCCTCTGCCCTCGGCAAGATTTTGCTGACCTACAACGCGGATGCCGCAGACCAGCTTTTTGAGAGCCCCCTCCGCAGTCTCACCGGCGACACCATCACCGATCCTTCGAAGCTCATTCTGCAGTTTGCGCAGATAGCCGAGCGCGGCATCGCCACGGAGGAAGATGAGGCCGTTCTCGGCGAATCGTCGCTCGCTGCTCCCATCGCTGATCGCTATGGAAGTGTCATCGCTGCCGTCTCCGTCGTGATGCCATCGAGTGAGTGGCCACCAGAAGACAACGTGCTGAATGTGCTCAGGGAGACTGCTCGTAATATTTCGCGCGAGCTCGGCTGCATTTCTTGGCCGCCGCCCGTAGTGCGCCGACCTGCCGACGACTAACAAGCATGAACGGCTGGCCGCCCGTGGGGAGGCGACCAGCCGTTCATGTCGTGGGTTAGATTCTCAGCGAGTATCGCCTAGAAGATGATCCAGACCCAGTCATTGCTGCTCGTCGAACCGGTCACAGTGTCACTCGAAGGAGTGAACTGCGCGCGCACCTGGTGCAGACCGCGATCAAGTTTCGGCAGCTTTACCGTCACCTTCCCGTTGTCTGATTCGTCGAGCGTGATGGTGTCGACCTTCTTGCCGTCAACCGTTATCTTCACCGTGCCCGAGGCTGCGGCATCCTCGCCGGTAGCGACACGAATGGTGGCGTTGACGATGTTCCACGAGAAGGCGACGTGCTTACTGAGCGACAGCTTCACGCTTGAGCTGTAATTGATGACAACAGCCTCTGACGTGGCGCTTGCGCTCGGCAGGTCTTTCTTGCTGGCGGTGACGACGACGGTAATCGCCTTGCCCTCGTCAGCGGGAGTGACCGTGTACTTGCGCTTGTCTGCACCCGCGATGTCGGTGCCGTCGGCCTGCCACTGGTAGCTGAACTTCAGCCCGTCGACATCCCACTCGCCGGGGTTAGCCGTGAGCTTCTTGCCGACTAGTGGTTTGCCCGAGATGCTCGGCAGTACGGTGTTCACGGGGGTTCCCGGCTGAACATCTTCTTGCGTCACAACCTCAATCGCGGTGGTTGCACCGGTGTCGCCGTAGCTGACGAGACCGAGGTAGCTCGTGAAGGGAGCGAGCCCCTCCCACGACGCGGTGTAGCTGACTGCTTCACCTTGCACACCGTTCAGCACCGCGGGATCCAGCCCCAGCGGCTCCCCGGCACCTGGAACGACGGCGAAGGTTCGCACGTCGAAAGCGGTGGCAGGGTTGGCTGCGTAGACCGAAGCGATCACGAGGTAGTCACCCGGTGTCGGATCAGCAAGATTCACTCGTTCATCGGCAGCACCGGTGGCGGATTGCCAGCCAGCAACCGGAGCGCCATCTGCATTGAGCAGATACACGATGAGGTCGAGGTCAGCAGTGTCATCAATCGAATCGAGGTCGAAGCGCGCATACGTCGTGCCCTCCGGCACGGTTGCTGCGTACTGGAACTCATCTCCGGCAACGCCAGATCCCGAGTGCTCGGTTTCGGTTCCCGTGGGATCTTCATAGAAGATGCCAGCGGTGAGACCGGTCGAGCTCAGCGGGATCTCCCCGGTTCCACCGGGGGTGACTGTAACGTCAACGGCACCGTACGTTCCGGTTCCACTCGCTGTGGCTGGGGCCTCAATAGTGACGGGGCGCACTGCCACCGGGCTGTGCACAACGGTGTCACCACTGGTCCACGTGAGGGCTCCAGTGGTGAATTCGTCGAGCGGAGCATCCGTTCGGCTAATCGTCACTTCGTAGCTCTGAGTTTCGCCTGCTGCGCCGAAGGTCAGCGTTGAAGGCGATACCGTGGCGTCGATGCCGGGAACCGAGATGGATGCCTCAAACGTGCCCGCCTGTGTGGAGGTCACGGTGCGAGTGATCGTCTCGGGTGCCGTCAATGAACCGATACCGATGGATGCCAGGTTGAGATTGCTGGGATCGATCGCTTCGACCGAGGGGTCGAGCACGTCGTAGCCAGCGCCCTCAATGTAGGAGAGCCAGTCGCCGATGCCGTTCAGGTAGAGCAGTCCAGGTTCGAAGAACTTGCTCGGATCTACGTGACCGGAACCCTGCGTGAAGGGATCAGTGACGGGGTTACCGTCGGCGTCTACGGTGTCGTAGGCGGTTGTCATGAATGCCGACTTGATCTCGGCGGGAGTCGCGTTGGGGCGTTCACCGAGGTAAAGCGCGGCAAGTCCGGCAACGTGCGGCGACGACATCGAAGTTCCCGAGAGAAGCGCGAACGTCGGAGCAGCGCCTTCAGCATTAGCACTGGCGGCGAGGATACCTACACCGGGGGCCGATACGTCTGGCTTAATGATGTCGCTACCGTCAGCTTCAACAGGTCCGCGCGAAGAGAAGCCGGCGACTTGGGGCGTCGGTGGCTGGTACGCGGTGTCGTTGCCCGGCGTGAAGGTTGCCGTGGCACCTTCGGTCGCTGCGTAGGCAACGACCGCGTCGCGGTACTGAGCATCCAAGTGGATGGTCGGAATCACGTGAGTGTCGAGGTCGGTCGAACTCGGCGTGACGTTCACGAGAACGGAGCCAATTCCACCGGCACGTGCAACTTCGGCCGACTTGTCGACGCGAGCGATCACTCCACGCTCACAGACCACGATCTTTCCTTCAACAAGAGCAGGATCGAGAGTGTCTGCGAGGCACAGGTTGGGATCAACAGCACCCTCGAGTGCGACATCCGCAGCGTTGACGAGAGCGCCGGTCAGCGGTTCGGCAGCAGGGTCGAGGTCAACGGTGATCGATGCACCAGCGAATTCTTGGCCGTCACCGAGAGTGACCGTGGCTTCGTAGTTCGGGATGGTGCTGGCTGCAACAGTGGTGATCCACGGTGCAGCGTTGTCGAGCGTCGTGGCTCCCGGGCCATCGTTTCCGGCGGACGCTGCGACGAAAACGCCGGCAGCAGCAGCACCGAGGAAGGCCTGGTCGGTGGGCGAAACGGTGCTCGTTGCAGCGCCTCCACCGATCGAGTAGTTGATCACGTCGACGCCGTCAGCGACAGCCTGGTCGATTGCAGCCAGAAGGTCGGTGGATGCGCAGCCGTCGTCGGTGGTGACAGTGGGGTCTGGCCCACTCCAGCACACCTTGTAGGCAGCGATCTTGGCTGCGGGGGCAACTCCGGAGAAGTAGCCGAGGGCGTTGCCCCCGACAGTGGCGTCGACTTCGAGGTTGCCGGCTGCGGTGCTCGCGGTGTGCGACCCGTGGCCGTCACCGTCACGAGGCGAGACAAATTCTCCGACACTGGCGTCACCGAGGTTGCCTGCACCAAACCCGTCGACAAAGTAACGGGCACCGATCACCTTGGTGGTGCAGTCGTCGGCGGCAAACTGCTCACCTTCGGTGCACACACCGGTAAAGGTTTGACCGTCTGACTTTTCGAAAACAATAGAGTCGCCATCGCGGTACGGCGCTGCGCCAGGCGTTGCGCCGAGAGCGTCGCCAGCGAAGGCGGGGTTCTCAGGAGCGAATCCGGTGTCGAGTACACCAACAACGATTCCTTCACCCGCAGTTTCAGCACCGCCAATGGATGCCCACAGTCCGTCTGCCCCTTCGAGGCCGAGGAACTCTGTCGACCGCTGCGCTGCTGTTATCTTCTTCAGCTCATCCGGAACAATGGAGGCAACAAGCTTGTTGGCCGAAAGCTCTGCTGCTTGGGCTGCGGTCAGGTCAGCCGCAAAGCCATTAGTCGCGAGCGTATAGGAGTACTCGATTTCAGCGCCGACGGATGCCGCAGCATCGTCTTGCTTCTCTTCCAGATACTCGGTGTAGTCCTGCACTACTTGGCGGCGAGGGTTCAGTTGTTCGCCGTCTGGTGGGGTTGTCGCGTCAAAACCGCGCACTCCGCCGTCGTAGGTTGCTGCAGCCTGATCCACCATCGTGACGATGTAACGCCCCGGAGTGAATTCAGTTTGGCCGCCGCCACCAATGGATGCTGGTGCAGCTGTGGCGCCGAGTGCGGCGCCCGTAACCAGGGAAGTGGCGACGAGTGTTGACGTTGCCACCACCGATATGACTCTTCGAATGCTCACGAATGTTCCTATTCTTCTGTGAATGGGACTTGCCTAATTGACGTGCACACGCCGATCTCGGCGTGTTCTCCAAGCTGGTGGTCGGGCACTCACCAAGAGCCACTATATGCGCGGTCTACCCCTTTACAGGGGGTACCCCAATGCCCATCGTTACCTTAACGTGACGTTTTGTCCGCTCTTTGGGGGACGCGTTAAACGACAAGCGCCGCTCGTCACGAGGACGAGCGGCGCTTGGAGTAGCGAGAAGTACTGACTACAGAGTTGCGAGAATTTCGCGCATGAGCTTGGCAGCTTCAGACGGCGTCTTGCCGACCTTCACACCAGCAGCTTCAAGAGCTTCCTTCTTGGCCTGAGCGGTTCCGGCAGAGCCAGAAACGATCGCACCAGCGTGACCCATGGTCTTACCCTCGGGAGCCGTGAAGCCAGCAACGTAACCCACAACGGGCTTCGTGACGTGAGCCTTGATGTAGTCAGCGGCGCGCTCTTCAGCATCTCCACCGATTTCACCAATCATGACGATCGCCTTAGTCTCGGGGTCCGCCTCGAACGCTTCAAGAGCGTCGATGTGTGTCGTGCCGATGATGGGGTCGCCACCGATACCGATTGCGGTCGAGAATCCGAGGTCGCGCAGTTCGTACATCATTTGGTACGTGAGCGTTCCCGACTTGGAGACGAGACCGATCGGGCCCTTGCCGGTAATGTTCGCGGGCGTGATGCCAACGAGTGCTTCACCTGGCGTGATGATGCCGGGGCAGTTCGGACCGATGATGCGGGTCGTGTTGCCCTTCTCCTGCGCGTACGCCCAGAACTCGGCCGAGTCACCGACGGGAACACCCTCGGTGATGATGACGAGCAGCGGGATCTCAGCGTCAATAGCTTCGATAACGGCATCCTTGGTGAAGGCCGGAGGAACAAAAGCGATCGAAACATCCGCTCCCGTCTTCTCCATTGCTTCAGCAACAGTGCCGAACACGGGCAGCTCAACATCACCGTGAGTCACGGTAGTGCCAGCTTTGCGTGCGTTGACGCCGCCAACGACCTGGGTGCCAGCGGCAAGCATGAGAGCGGTGTGCTTGGTGCCCTCACCGCCGGTGATGCCCTGAACGATGACTTTGGAATCCTTGTTGAGGAAAATTGACATGCTCGGTTCCTTACTTCGCAGCGTTGGCGAGTTCGGCGGCCTTGTCGGCGCCCTCGTCCATAGAGGCGGCTAGCGTCACGAGGGGGTGGTTCGCTTCAGCAAGAATCGCGCGACCCTCCTCGACCTTGTTTCCGTCGAGACGGACAACGAGAGGCTTGTTGGCCGAATCGCCGAGTGCGGCGAGCGCACCCACGATTCCGTGAGCAACAGCGTCACACGCGGTGATTCCACCGAAGACGTTGACGAATACGCTCTTGACCTGAGGGTCGTTGAGGATCACGTCGAGTCCGGCGGCCATGACCTCAGCGGAGGCTCCACCACCGATGTCGAGGAAGTTGGCAGGCTTCACGTTTCCGTGGTTTTCGCCAGCGTAGGCAACAACATCCAGCGTTGACATGACGAGGCCAGCACCGTTACCGATGACACCGACTTCACCGTCGAGCTTGACGTAGTTGAGGTCGTTGGCCTTAGCCTTTGCCTCGAGCGGGTCAGCGGCAGCAGCGTCTTCGAGCTCTGCGTGCTTGGGGTGACGGAACTCGGCGTTCTCGTCGAGCGATACCTTGCCATCGAGAGCCAGAATCTGGCCATCTTCAGTGAGCACGAGTGGGTTGACCTCAACGAGCGTTGCGTCTTCGCCCTTGTAGACGTCATAGAGCTTCACGAAGACGGGAGCAACCTTGTCGACGAGCTCTGCCGGGAAGTTGGCAGCCTTCGCGATCTCGGTGGCCTTAGCGAGGTCGATACCCTGCATGGGGTTGATCTCGATCTTGGCGAGAGCCTCGGGGCGCTCAACAGCAAGAACCTCGATCTCCACGCCGCCCTCGACGCTGCACAGCGAAAGGTAGGAGCGGTTTGCTCGGTCGAGCAACACGGAGAAGTAGAACTCCTGCGCGATGCGAGCACCGGCAGCAATCATTACTCGCTTGACCGTGTGGCCGTTGATGTCGAGACCAAGGATCTGCTCGGCTGCGGCGAATGCGTCATCGGCGTTGTGAACGACCTTGACACCACCCGCTTTGCCGCGACCGCCGGTCTTGACCTGGGCCTTGACGACAACGGTTCCACCGATTTTCTCGGCTGCTGCTTTGGCTTCTTCTGGGGTGTCGGCAATTAGGCCGGCAAGTACTGGTACGCCATAAGACTCAAATACGTCTCTGGCCTGGTACTCATATAGATCCACGCTGCTCATTCCAATCCGCGCGTAATGGTGAGTGGGGAAGGCGGCGAATCGGTGCCAAATTGGTCGGCTCCATGAGTCGCACGCCAATAGAAAACCTTACCGTGCCTAGCGTTGAGTGTTTTCCGATAGCGGGCTGTAGAGAGCGAAAGATCGGGAAATCTTGTGGCTCAGCGCTCCTAAACTGGGTGCGTGCCCGCATCCGACCCCCTCAGAATTGCGGATGTCTCTGCCGACGTTGCGCTGTTAGCGGGCGGCGGCGCGGCCATTCTGTTGCAAATCGCGCACCCTGCAGTGGGTCAGGCGGTCGCTGAGCACAGTGACTTTGCGCGGCGCCCCTTGGATCGTTTGAACGGCACCCTCACCTACCTCTATGTCACCGTTTATGGCACACCGGCTGAGGCTGCCGAGGTTGCTCGGCGGGTGGGCGCGGCTCATCGTCCGGTGCGCGCTGACGGTTATGACGCCCGGGATCCGCAGTTGCAGTTGTGGGTGGCTGCGACACTTTACGACACAGCGATGCGGGTGCGCGAACTTGTCTTTGGCCCGCTGCGCGAGGTCGATGCCGAAGCTCTGCTCAGCGACTATGCGGTGATCGCGACGGCGCTGGGCGTTCCGCGTGCGCTGTGGCCGTCCGACCGTGCGGCGTTCGCGGCCTACTGGAACGAGAGCGTGGCTTCGTTGAGCGTCACGGACGCGAGCCGAGGAGTTGCCCAGCAGTTGCTTCATCCGACCGGCGGGCCCTCGTGGTTGCGCGCAGTAATGCCGCTCGTTCGAGTTCTCACGGCCGGTCTTCTGCGCCCGGAACTCCGCGAGGCGTATGCCCTCCCCCACCACCAGAAACGCTTCGATCGGATCATGCGGATCACTCGCGCGATCTACCCCCGCTTGCCTCGGTGGCTGCGTTTCGCGACTCAGCGCCGATATCTGGCGGCGTTCCGGCGCTCGCTGGCGGACGGCAGCTAGAGCCGCAAGCCGCGAGCAGCCGCCACCGCTAGACGAGCTCGAATTCGATCGATCCTGTCGCGATGTTTGCGGAAATCAGCCGAACGCGCACGGTGTCTCCCGCCGACACAGTTCCCGAAACGTGGGCCGTAATGACAGGTTCGGCAATCTGGATGACGCCACCGTCGCCGCGCTGCGACACCACGGTGGCCTCGAACTCGTCACCCAGTCGCGGCCTCAACAGTGCCGCTTCGATGACATCGACCGAGGCCCGCTCGAATTGCGACGCCAGTTGACTCGTGCGCCCCATGATCTTCGGCAATTCCGGCAGAGCTTCACGCACCCACTTGGGCACATCTCGGCCAGTAACAATCGCTTCACAGGCCACAAGCACGAAACGGTCAACGAGTCGACGCAGCGGTGCCGTGGCGTGGGCGTAGGGCGCCGCGACAGCCGCTTGAATGGTGTCGTCGGGCAGTTCGCCGTCGAAGGGTGTGTAGCCTGCCCCACGGAAAAGCGAAGTGGCGGCGTGGGTCGCTGCGAGGGCGCGCGGGTCGGTGTGGTCGAGAGTGCGCAAGTACTCGCCATAGTTCTGGTTCTCGGGCCACGGGCATCCAAGGCTCGCCACTTGACGGCGGAACTGCTCGAGCGTCTCCTCGTCGGGCGCCGGCATCGTGCGCAGAATGCCGACTTTGCCGTCGAGCATGATGCGAGCGGCTTCCATGCCCGTCATGAGCGAGACGTGCGCGTTGTATTCCTCGATGGGCAAGTTCGCGCGACGCTCAATTACATAGTGGCCGTCGACAACGGAAACTTCTTCGTCGGGGCGATTGAGGCTAGCCCCGCCGCGCTGGCGTTCGAGCTCGGTGCGCAAGCGCCCGAACTCGGGCAGCAGCGAGAGGGATTCGTCCGCGTAGCCCTTGTCGAGCAGCTCTTGAACTTCGAGGTAGTTGTACTGGCGACGGTTACGCACTTGAGCGCGAACGAGAGTTGTCGCGATCACCGCGCCCGCGGCATCCAGATCGAAGGTCCACACAAAAGCGGGTCGAGTCGCGCCCGCGAGAAGCGACGCGGCATCTTCACTGATGACCGTCGGATGCAGCGGCACGCGGCCATCGGGACCGTAGAGAGTTTGACCACGCTTGCGAGCCTCAGCATCAACCGCGGACCCCGGGAGTACAAAAACCGGAACTTCGGCGATGGCGTACATCACTCGAAGGGTTTCTCCCGTGCGTTCGAGATAGAGCGCCTGGTCGAGGTCTGTCGCGCCCTCGGGGTCAATTGTGACGAAAGGGATGCCAGTGAGATCGAGTTCAGGAGGCTCGAACGCGGCCACCGCAGCATAGGCCGCTTCCTCCACCTCTGCGCTGAACTCCGTCGGCAGGTCGAGATCGACCCGCACTGCCGCGAGTGCTTTCGCTAGCTCGTCGTCAGTATCGAGCGGGCGAAGGCGAGGCACCACGAGCCGGGGTTCGCCGTGATGCGGCGCTCCCGAGTGCGGTGACCCTTCGGAATCACAATTTCTCAATAGGAGCAATCTTGATGAGGAGGCGCTTGCGGCCCGCGGTATCGAACTGAACGTCAGCGATACTCTTCGGACCGGCGCCCGTCACTTGGTTCACGGTGCCATCACCAAAATCGGTGTGCCGGATGCGGTCGCCCGCCGCGAGCGTGAGGTCGCCGTTGTCGCGCACCGTTGCGGTGACCGCGTTGGCCCACTCGGTCTTCGCGCGCGGTGGTGCCGGAGGCAGACCGCCGGAGGCCGCTTGCCGCAGTGAGCCTGCCCACGAGCCACCACTCCCGCTGCCGTCGCGGCGCGCGTTGAGCGCTCGAGATTGGGTTCCGCCGCGCGAGTTGGCCATGCCAGGCGATTGCTTCCACTCGATGAGTTCGGTCGGAATTTCTTGCAAGTAACGGCTCGGCATCGCCACGTTCACTTCACCAAACTGGGCGCGAGTCATGGCGAGCGAGAGGAAGAGTCGTTTGCGGGCACGCGTGATGCCCACGTAGAACAGTCGACGCTCCTCGGCTGGACCACCCGGTTCGTTGGCCGACATGCGGTGCGGCAGAAGATCTTCTTCGACACCGGTGAGGAACACCGAGTCATATTCGAGGCCCTTCGCGGTGTGCAGCGTCATGAGCGACACTGTTCCGCTGGAGTCGTCGAGATCGTCGGCCGCTGCGACCAACGAAACTTCGGTGAGAAAGTCAAGAAGGGTGCCCTCGGGGTTGTTCTTGCCAAACTCCTTGGTGACCGCAACGAGCTCATCGACGTTCTCGGCGCGTGCCTCATCTTGAGGGTCTTGAGAGGCACGCAGCGCAGCAAGGTAACCGGAGCGTTCAAGAAGCTCGGTCAAAATGTCGGCGGGCTTGCTCGTCGCCACCTTCGCCATCACCTCATCGAGCACCTCGGCCAAGCCCACAATCGCTTTCGTCACCTTGGGGCCAAGGCCGAGCTCGGAGGCGTTGCGCATCGCATCGCGCAGGGTCATGCCACGGTCATCCGCCCACGCCTGCAACGCTGCTTCCGTGGCCGGACCAATTCCGCGCTTCGGGGTGTTCATGATGCGACGCAAAGCCAGCGGATCGGCCGGGTTAGCGACCGCAATCAAGTAACCGAAAGCATCCTTGATTTCGGCGCGCTCATAGAACTTTGTGCCGCCGAGCACTCGGTACGGCAGGGCCGCGCGAATGAAGATCTCTTCAAGCGCGCGAGTCTGCGAGTTCGTGCGATAGAAGACGGCGATGTCTTTGTAGGCAACGCCTTCGTCGTGCAGCTTCTGAATCTCATCGGCCACGAACTGCGCTTCGTCATGACCTGAATAGCCCGTGAAGCCGACGATCTTGTCGCCAGCGCCCACGGTCGTGAATAGCTTCTTATCTTTGCGATCGAAGTTGTGAGAGATCACCGCGTTGGCGGCATCCAGAATCGTCTGAGTCGAGCGGTAGTTCTGCTCAAGCAAGATCACGGTCGACCGCGGAAAGTCGCGCTCAAACTCGACAATATTGCGGATGTCGGCCCCACGGAACGCATAAATCGACTGGTCGCTGTCGCCAACCACGGTCAGCGAGGCGGCATCGAGCTCGTTGGTGTTGCCCTGCACGAGCACGCCGGGCGAAGTCTCGAACTGCTCAGGAGCCGGCGGCTTCGTCAGCTCGCGAATGAGTGAATACTGTGCGTGGTTGGTGTCCTGATACTCGTCAACCAGGATGTGCTTGAAACGACGCTGATACGTCGCGGCGATGTGGGGGAACGCCCGGAACAAGTAGACCGTCTGACCAATAAGGTCATCAAAATCGAAAGCGTTCGCGTCGCTGAGTCCGCGCGTGTAGCGGCGGAAAACCTCAAGGAACTTCTTCTCCGTCGGGTCGTTCATGTTGGCATCCCGCGCGAAACCGTCGACGTCGGTTAGCTCGTTCTTGAGCTGCGAAATGCGGTTCGCCGCTTTGCTGACAGTGAGACCGAACATGTCGGCATCGAGTTCTTTGAGAATGCGCTTGAGCAGCGCCTTGCTGTCGGCCGAGTCGTAAATGGTGAAGTTCTTGGCGAAGCCGAAGGCTTCTGCTTCACGCCGCAGAATACGAACACACGCGGAGTGGAAAGTAGAGATCCACATCCCTTCGGCGGAGTCACCGACAATCGCCCCCACTCGCTCGCGCATTTCTGCGGCGGCTTTGTTGGTGAAGGTGATCGCAAGAATCTGGCTCGGCCACGCTTCGCGCGAGCGCAACAGGCCAGCGATGCGGCGGGTGAGCACACTCGTTTTGCCAGACCCTGCACCGGCCACAATAAGCAGCGAGGGTCCGCGGTATTCGACGGCCTCACGCTGACGAGGATTGAGCCCATCGAGCAGGGGATCGCCAACGGGATTGCCGTCATCAGAGCGGCCAGGGTCAGTGGAGTCAAGAGCTGTCGTCATTGCCCCTCGACTCTACCCGCGCGCGGTGACCGCGAGGTCGGGTTGGTCGGCAAAGACGCCGTCGAGACCGGAATCCATAATGGTGCGAAACTCCGACATCCAGTTGCCGTAGTGCTCAGGTTGTTTGCTTGAGCGGAGGTTCTTCGGCAAGAACCTGTTCTCGGCACGCAAAGTCCAACAGAAGACGAGCAACCCCGCGGCATGCGCCCGAGCAACGAGATCGTTCGTGCCCGTGAGGCTTCCCGCGAGATCTTTGACCATGAGCATTTTCTTATCGACGCTGATGCCATCGACTTCAGCCGCGAGCGTGGCAAGGCCAGCGTCGGTGAGGTGGTCGGCATAGCTGCGCGCTTTCGATCCGAAGCGCGCAATCAAATCAGACGGTGCCCCGCTCGACTCGAGCAAGAACACCAGTTGCCCCGGAATTCCACGATCCCGGATGCTGTGCAGCACACTCTGCTCAAACGATTCGATAATCAGGTTGTCGGCTGTCGCCCACCCGCTCACGTCTCGCGCGAAGAGCTCGTCGAGCGGCAGCCCGATCGAGGCGAAGTAGCTCGCGTGTTTGATCTCGGCAACAATTTTCAAGGGACGACGCGTCGCTTCTGGATGCTGATCAACGATCTCGAGCAGGTCGACCAATCGAAGAATCGGTGATCCATCATTGTGGGTCGTGCTCGCTTGCCGCACTGCGGGCAGCCGCTCCCGCGCCCGCAAGGTCGACAGTTCTTGCCACGTGAAGTCTTCAGTGAACCAGCCTGTGATCGCGTCGCCGTCAATCGTCTTCGAGGTGCGCCGAGCCGCAAATTCCGGATGCTCGGCAACATTGGTTGTGCCCGAAATCTCGTTCTCGTGCCGCAACACCAGCACGCCATCCCGCGTTGCCACGATGTCGGGTTCAACAGCATCCGCCCCCAGCGTGAACGCAAGGTCGTAGGCAGCTCTAGTGTGCTCTGGGCGATACCCGCTTGCCCCGCGGTGCCCGATCACAAGCGGGCGAGTGATGATGCTCATTGAGTCAAGAATATGCGCTTGACCTGCCCGCACTAATATTGGGGCATGCCCGAATGCTCGTCGTGTGCTGCCTCAGTGCAGCCGGAGTGGAAGTTCTGCATTTATTGCGGAGAGCCCACCTCGGCCGATGACGTGCGCCCGGCACCATTGGCTACTCCCCGAACAAATCCGATCGCGATTCTCGCGCTCATCCTCGCCGCCATCGGTGGAGCTCCCGCTCTCATTTTTGGGCATATCGCGATAAGCCAGATCAAGGAGACGGGCGAGCGCGGCCTGGTACTAGCCCGTATCGCAACAATTCTCGGCTACATCTGGGTGGTTGTGTGGGGCATCCTGTTGTATTCACTTCTCACCAATGGCAACTAGACGCTTCTCGCTCGCCCGCGACTGGGAGCCGACTCGGCGCCTGCCGCTCAAGTGGGGGCGCTACGCCGACCGCTATATCTCCGGGCTTGTGCTCATCATTGCTGGCGCGATGCATCTGCAGGGCGCCAACAACTACACCCTCATCATCTTGCTCATCGGCACAACGTCGACTGTCGTGGGCTGGTCGATCATGCCCGCCCGAGGGTGGCGCCGGATGATCGTGGCCCTGCCTGCCGTCAGCCAAATCTGGATCATGCTCACGGGTCCCATGTCGATGTGGACCCTCGTGATTCCGCTGCTCTGTTGGCTCATCGTGCGACATCGACCACTCGTCTCGTATCTGGCTCTGGCCCTTCCTCTCGCCAACGGGATCATTCTGCCGCGGTTCTTTCAGGAGTATTCCTCTATGCCACAGGCACTCACCATTTCAGCGGTAGTGCTGATCGCTGCCGCCTGGGTCGCTCAAATGATCGCTCAGAGCGCAGCCAAGCGGCGCTGAAAAACCGGCATTTCTCAGCAAATTCCGGTAGTTTTGTGGTGCGTCACTAACGTGTGGCGCCACACCAAACAGAGGAATCATGGCACTCAATAACCCCGCTTTCTCCCGCGATGCTGCGTTTAGCTCGCGCGGCGGAATCGCCGTAGCGAACCAGGTATCCAACCAGCAGCTCAACGACATGTACAACCGCGAGTCGGCTCCCGACTCCGGCGACGTCATGACCGTCGAAGACACCATTGCCAAAACCGTCGGAGCATTCGCCCTCCTTCTTGTTGGTGCAGCAATTGGCTGGATCGCCGACATGCCCCTGCTCTGGATCGGCGCCGGGCTCGTCGGCTTCGTGCTGGCTCTCGTCAACATCTTCAAGAAGCAGCCCTCCGGCGCTCTCGTCCTCGCCTACTCCGCCTTCGAAGGAGTCTTCGTCGGCGGTATCTCGCGCTACTACGAAACTGCCTTTGGCGGTGTAGTCACTCAGGCCGTTGTCGCCACGATCATCGTGGTTGGTGTCACGCTGGCACTCTTCGCCAGCGGCAAGATTCGCGCCTCCAAGAAAGCCACCAAGGTCTTCCTCATCGCGATGGTCGGCTACGTCATCTTCTCGCTTGTCAACATGGTTCTCATGTTCACCGGTGCGACCGACGATGCGTTCGGTCTTCGCAGCGCTGAAATCCCGTTCCTCGGAATTCCTTTCGGTGTCGTGCTCGGTGTGCTTGTCGTCATCATGGCGGCATACTCGCTCGTGCTCGACTTCGACTTCATCCAGAAGGGCGCCGCCAACGGCGCACCTCGTGCCTACGGCTGGAAGGGTGCTTTCGGCATCATGGTCACCGTGATCTGGCTGTACCTCGAGTTGCTGCGCTTCTTCGCGATTCTTCGCGACTAACTTCACCGCGCATCGACAAAGCCCCCCGTCACCTCGGCAGCAGCCGGGTGGCGGGGGCTTTGTTGTTAGCGCTTAGCGGCCTCGGCCGAGACGGCCTCGGCTCAAGACGCGTGAAGGCCAGAAATGGCCTTCACCTTCAGCGTCTTACTCCCACTCAATCGTTCCTGGCGGCTTCGACGTGACGTCGAGAACCACGCGGTTCACCCCATCCACCTCGTTGGTGATGCGGTTGGAAATCTTGGCGAGCACGTCGTACGGCAGGCGTGTCCAGTCAGCGGTCATCGCGTCTTCGGATGAGACAGGGCGCAGCACGATCGGGTGACCGTAGGTGCGGCCATCGCCTTGCACGCCCACCGAGCGGACGTCAGCGAGGAGCACAACAGGGCACTGCCAAATGGTGTCATCGAGGCCAGCAGCGGTGAGCTCGGCGCGAGCGATCGCATCGGCCTTGCGCAGCAACTCAAGACGTTCATGCGTAACTTCACCGATAATGCGGATGCCGAGGCCGGGGCCAGGGAACGGCTGGCGGCCAACAATGACCTCCGGCAGTCCCAGTTCACGACCGATCGCGCGCACTTCATCCTTGAACAGGGTGCGCAGCGGCTCTACGAGCTCAAACTGCAGGTCTTCGGGAAGCCCACCGACGTTGTGGTGGCTCTTGATGTTGGCGGTGCCTGTTCCTCCGCCACTCTCCACCACATCCGGGTACAGGGTGCCCTGAACGAGGAACTTGACCTTCTCGCCGTCGCCCTGTGCTTCGAGCACGAGAGCTTCAGCTGCGTTCTCAAAGCTACGGATGAACTCGCGACCGATGATCTTGCGCTTCGTTTCGGGGTCAGTGACGCCGGCGAGAGCATCCATGAACTGATCAACAGCATCGACGGTGACGAGGCGAACACCGGTCGAAGCCACGTAGTCCTCTTCAACCTGGCGACGCTCATCCTGACGAAGCAAACCGTGGTCAACGAAGATACAGACGAGCTGGTCGCCCACTGCTTCGTGCACGATCGCGGCGGCAACGGCCGAGTCGACTCCACCGGAAAGACCGCAAATCACCTTCGCCGAACCGACCTGCTCACGAATGCGCGCAACCTGCTCAGCGATCACGTTGCCGCTGTTCCAATCGGCGGGGATGCCCGCAGCATCATGCAAGAAATTCTCGAGCAGGCCTTGACCGTGCGTCGAGTGCTTGACCTCGGGGTGCCACTGCACTCCGTACAGCCCACGTTCTACGCTCGAGAAGGCGGCAACCGGAGTCGCTTCACTGCTCGCCAACACCGCAAAACCTTCAGGAGCTTCCGTCACAGCATCGCCGTGGCTCATCCACACCGTTTGCTCCGATGGCTGATCGCCCAAGAGGTTTCCGCCGCCACCCTGAACGGTCATATCAGTGGCGCCATATTCGCGCAGGCCCGTCTTCGCGACAGTGCCGCCGAGCTGGCGGGCCATCACTTGGAAGCCGTAGCAAATACCAAAAACAGGAACCCCCAACTGAAGAATGCCAGGGTCAAGGTCGGGTGAGCCAGGCTCGTAGACACTCGAAGGCCCACCACTCAGCACAATGCCAGCCGGGTTCTTGGCCGCGATCTCTGCAGCGGTGATGGTGTGAGGAACAATCTCGCTGTACACGTTTGCTTCACGAACGCGGCGTGCGATCAATTGCGCATACTGCGCTCCAAAATCGACGACGAGAACGGGACGAGCGTTCGTGTCTGCGGACGGTGCCGTGGTGTCGGTCATGCAGTTGCCTTTGCGGAGTCAGCGCCGGCAGCGTGAGCAGCTGCAGCGGATTCGAGTTTCGCGATCTTTGCCTCAACGAGGCGAGGTACCTGACGTTCGAGGAAGAACGACAGAAGAGGGATAACGCCGCCGAGAGCGATGTAGAGGAAACGCAGGAACGAATACCGCGTCAAGCGCCAGAGGATGAAATCGGCAGCAACGTAAAACACGTAGAGCCAACCGTGAACGATCAGGATGATCGTCGAGACGTTGATGCCCTGCACGAGTTCCTTGGGCGTCAGCGTCAAAAAAGCGGAGGGGCCATTGAGCTCGATGTCGCCGCCGAATCCATAGCGAAACACCATCATGAGGCACAGCACGAGCAGGAAGGTACCTGTGATGATCGACGACACCTTGTAGAACGACAGGGTGCGACGAATGTTGGGAATATCTGAGAGCCGGGGACCGAGAGCCATGGTTCTAGTCTACGGCGGGGTGAGGGGTGGGAGCTTCCCGTTCCTCTTCCCACACATCCCGCACGAGGCGGTACCAGAGGAAGACAGCGAAACCAGCAAACACGACCCATTCGACCGCATAGAACACGTTGAGCAGATTGATCGAGACTTCGGTCGACGGCGGCGGAGAATCGATCGCCTCAAGATCAGCAGGCGCCTCGAAACTGACCACGTAGCCGCCATAGGTGCCAGCCGGAACCTCGGCCCAGAGATTAACGAGTTCCGAGACCGCGAGAGCAGTGCGCTCCCCCTCCTCAAAATCAGACTGTTGAGGTGACTCAGTCGGCAACAGTCGCCCGGTGAAGGACGACGCGGGAGGGGATGCTTCTAAGCGATCAATAGCGGATGCCGCGGCATCCGAAGTCGCAGCCCAACCAAGTGCGATGGCCACACTTGCACCGCTCGGCTCAACCCCGTGTGCCACGACCCAGTACCCCATACCCTGAGCGTCGTTGTTGCGCCCGGAGAGGATCACGTAGTCGCCGGCAACAAGTTGCGCCGTGACGGATACTGCTCGCCCTGTAGTGAGGTAGGAAAGCGGTTCTTGCGCTGTGGCCAGTGAGTCGAGCGGAACAAGAGCCTCGCTCTGTTGTTCAGTAATCTCGCCACCCTCAAGGCTTCGACTGAGCTGCCACTGCCCCAAAGCCGCAAAACTGGCGGCGATAGCGAGTGACAGTATGAGCGCACCAATCCAGCGGGGGCGACGCGCAATCTGCCACATCGTGGCCGGTTCGGTTGCGTGCGCCGGCTCGGTCAAGGGGGAATGGCTCGTACTCACTGGCTAACGATATCTGGTGCTTCGAGGCGAACCCTGTCAGCTGACTCATCGTCTGGTTCCAACTGGCTTGCCAACTCGGCATCAACGCGCTGAACGTAGCGTTCAACTTCAGTGCTGGTTCGCGCTGCGTCCCAGCCCAAAACACCCGCCATAAGTTCAGCAGCGACGGGTGCAGCGGAGACGCCGCGGTCCCATGCCTCAATCGATATACGAGTACGGCGAGCCAACACATCATCAAGGTGGAGAGCACCCTCGGCACTCGCCGCATACACAACCTCGGCCGCAATGTAATCGTCTGCACCGGGCAGAGCTTCGGCGAGAGACGGGGTCGCGAGCACGAGATCGAGCACCTCGGTCGCCAGCACGCCGTAGCGGTTGAGCAAGTGTTCGACGCGCGTCTTGTGCACTCCGTAGGTGCGCGCAAGGACAGACCGTTTATTCCAGGCCGCTTTGTACCCTTCAGCACCGAGCAGCGCGACATCTTCTGTGATGCTCGCAGAAATCTTGCCATCGAGGGCATCGACGGCGGCATCCACGGCATCCTTGGCCATGATGCGGTAGGTCGTCCACTTGCCTCCGGCGACGACGACGAGCCCAGGCACGCTGTGCGCCACGATGTGTTCCCGGCTGAGTTTGGAAGTCTGGTCTGATTCGCCGGCGAGCAGCGGCCGTAGCCCTGCGTAAACGCCTTCGACGTCGGCCCGCGTCAGCGGAACGGCAAGCACCTTATTGACGTGTTCGAGCAAGTAGTCAATGTCTGCGGCGGTTGCTGCTGGATGTGCCTTGTCGAGATCCCAGTCGGTATCAGTCGTGCCGATGAGCCAGTGTCGACCCCACGGAATCACAAAGAGAACGCTCTTCTCCGTGCGGAGAAGTAGCCCGATCTTTGACTGGAAACGGTCGCGCGGCACAACGAGATGCACGCCCTTCGACGCGCGCACCTTGAACTGGCCGCGCTCTCCGACCATCGCTTGAGTGTCGTCCGTCCACACGCCAGTCGCGTTCACAACCTGCTTGGCACGAATCTCGAAACGCTCGCCCGTCTCCACATCGTGGGCCAATACACCGACGACGCGCTCCCCCACCTTGATGAAGTCTTCGACTCGAACGCGGTTTGCCACGTGAGCCCCATAGTGACTCGCCGTGCGTGCGAGGGTCGACACATAGCGCGCGTCGTCTACTTGGGCGTCGTAGTAGGTGAGTCCGCCACGGAATGCATCGCTGCGCAAACTTGGTGCTGCGCGAAGCATCTGGCCGCGAGTGAGATGACGGTGATGAGGAACACCGGGAGGCCGACCGCCCGTGTAGCTCAGAAGGTCGTAGAGCAACATTCCCGCACCGATATATAAGCGCTCGAAGACCGGTTTCGTTACCGGATAGAGGAATCGAACCGGCTTTACGAGATGCGGCGCAAGGCGCTGCAAGAGCAAACCGCGCTCCTTGAGCGCTTCCCGCACCAAGCGAAAGTCGAGCTGTTCAAGATAGCGGATGCCGCCGTGCACGAGTTTCGATGAACGACTCGAGGTGCCCGAAGCCCAGTCACGCGCTTCCACCATGCCGACGTTCAGGCCGCGGGTTGCGGCATCCAGAGCACTACCTGTGCCGACAATGCCGCCACCGATCACAAGAACGTCGAGCTCAGTGTCTCGCATGGCAGCAATAGCTGCTGCGCGCTGCTCGGCACTCAGCGGTGCTTTTGGGGCAATCGATCGGGGCTTGACCATTGTTTTCTCCTCCAGCGTATGGCGTTGTGCCTGAGCGCAGCGCTCGGTTGTACCTACAGGGTGTTATAGGGCGCGACGACCACGTCGACCCGTTGGAATTCTTTGAGATCGGAGTAGCCGGTCGTCGCCATCGAGCGGCGAAGCGCACCGATGAGGTTCGACTGGCCATTGGGATGAGTCGAAGGACCATTCAGAATTTCGGCGAGAGGTGCAAGCTGCCCCACCTCAACACGATTGCCGCGCGGCAGTTCAGAGTGGTGAGCTTCTTGACCCCAGTGGTAGCCGCCACCAGGAGCATCCGTCGCGCGAGCAAGCGTGCTGCCGAGCATGACAGCATCCGCACCCACAGCAATCGCCTTGACGATGTCTCCACTCGTGCCGAGCCCGCCATCAGCGATGACGTGAACGTAACGACCGCCCGACTCATCCATGTAGTCACGGCGAGCGCCAGCAACATCAGCAACGGCTGTAGCCATCGGAGCATGAATGCCGAGACTCGTGCGCGTGGTGCTTGCAGCGCCGCCGCCGAAGCCGACGAGCACTCCAGCTGCTCCCGTGCGCATGAGGTGGAGTGCTGCCGTGTAGGTTGCAGCGCCTCCGACGATCACGGGGACATCGAGCTCATAGATGAACTCTTTCAAGTTGAGGGGTTCGCTCGTCTTAGAAACGTGCTCTGCGCTGACGGTCGTGCCACGGATGACGAACAAGTCGACTCCGGCATCCACGACGGTCTGGTGAAGTTCTTTGGTGCGCTGCGGGCTGAGAGCACCGGCAACGGGCACTCCAGCTTCGCGAATTTCAGAGAGGCGTTGCGCGACGAGCTCTGGCTTGATCGGCTCCGCATACAGCTGTTGCATACGAACAGTGGCCTGATCGGCGGGAAGACTACGAATCTCTTCGAGAACAGGCTCGGGGTTTTCGTAGCGGGTCCAGAGGCCCTCGAGGTCGAGCACTCCGAGACCGCCGAGCTTGCCCATCGCAATTGCTGTTGCTGGCGACACCACGGAGTCCATGGGAGCGGCAATCACAGGAATGTCGAAGGTGTAGGCGTCAATTGTCCAGCTCACCGAGACATCGCGAGGGTCACGCGTACGGCGCGACGGCACAATAGCGATGTCATCAAAGGAGTACACGCGGCGAGCGCGTTTGGCACGGCCAATCTCGAAATCATTCACTACTCCAGCCTACCGCGCCGACGGTAGGGTGCGACCTGTCCACCGTTGACAATCATTGAACGTACGTTTAGTTTATTAAACATGCGTTCAAGAGCAGACGACTCAACCACGAAAGCGCGTATCCGTGACGCCGCAATACTCCTCATCGGGCGCACCGGCTTTGCATCAACTAGCGCTCGGGCCGTCGCAGCGCACGCGGGCGTCAGCGCCGGCCTCGTTATCCACCATTTCGGGAGCATGCGCGAGCTCAAGACCGCGTGCGATGACTTCATCATCACCGAAATCTCGCACCGCAAGGCCGGAGTCGGCGACGGCGACGTGAGCGCAGCCCTCAACGAGTGGTACGCCGACCTCGAGACGTACGAACCTTGGCTCACCTACCTAGGACGCCTCTTCACTGATGATTCGGAGGCGGGAGCTCATCTCTTCGACCGCTTCGTCGACCTTTCCCTCGACATGCTCGCGCACGGAGTAGCCAGCGGAAGCGTGCATCCGAGCGACGACGAACACGCTCGAGCAGTCCTGCTCGTCACTCACAGCCTGTCGATGCTCACGCTTCACAACCACATCGCGCGCAGCCTCAACAGCGCGCACCTCAGCCTCGACAGCCTCAGCCGAATGGGCAAAGCCGCTGTCGAGGTCTATACCCACGGTGTCTACACGGACACTTCCGCGCTCGACGCGACGCGCCAAGCCGCTGCTACCGCCACCGCTACCGCTACCGCCACCGGATCTTAATCACTGCACCATGACTCACTTCACGAAAGGACGAGGCTGCGGCCTCCCACATGACTCTCGCTATCGAAACCCGCGCGCTCACTAAGCGCTACGGGCGCCACACCGCCCTCGAAAGCATGGACCTTGCCGTCGAAACCGGCAGCGTTTTCGGCATGATTGGCCCCAACGGTGCAGGCAAGACGACCACCATGCGACTCCTCCTCGACATCATCCGTCCCACCTCGGGCGAGGCCACCGTGCTCGGTCGCTCACCGATCAGCGGCGGTGCAGCACTGCGTCGCGAGATCGGCTTTCTCCCCGGAGAACTGCTCCTCGAGGGCCGAGTCACGGGGCGAGCATTGCTCAAGCACTACGCCGAGATCAGCGGTCCCGTTGCCACCGGCCGCATCCATGAACTCGCTGAACGCCTCGGGCTCGACCTCAGCCGCCACGTCCGCACACTCTCCAAAGGCAACAAGCAGAAACTTGGACTCGTGCAAGCGTTCATGCACGAACCGAAACTTCTTGTGCTTGACGAGCCAACGAGCGGACTCGACCCCCTCGTGCAGCAAGAGTTCCTCAGCATGGTTCGCGAGGCCCAACACAACGGCCAAACAGTCTTCCTCAGTTCGCACGTGCTGAGCGAGATCCAGAGTGCCGCCGACCAGGTCGCAGTGCTCCGTAACGGTGCGATTGTGAAAGTAGGCGATGTCGCGAGTTTGCGGGCGAGTGCCGTGCGCCGCGTTGTCGTTGACTTTACGGATGCCTCGGCCGCGAGCATCCACTCAGCCTTGGCTGCACTGCCGCAGCTTGACAACCTCACCATCACTGAGGGGGATGTGATTCAGGTCACGGGCACCGTCGAGGGACACATCGATGCCCTCGTCAAGGCGATTGCGCCCTTCCACGTCGTGGACCTTCGCGTCGAAGAGCAAGACCTCGAATCCTCGGTCATCGATCTCTACTCGAAAGAGGCACGCAAATGAGCAAACGCACGGGTAGAAACGTCCTCCCACTCACGCGGCGAAATCTCGCGGACTCGTGGCGGGGACTGCTCGGATGGTCGATCGGAATTGTTGGCGCAATCGTGCTGTACGTGCCGCTGTACTCATCGTTCTCCGGCGATAACGCGGGCTTCGACGAGGTAATCAAGTCACTCCCAGAGGGCCTAGCAAGCACCCTGGGGTTCGAAGACCTGTCGAGTGGTGCGGGTTACGTGCAAGCCACGTTCTTAGGCCTCATCGGTTTCGTCCTCTTCACAATCACCGCCACGCTCTGGAGTTCAGCGGCGATAGCGGGCGATGAAGAATCGGGTTCACTCGAACTGACCCTCGCGCACGGCGTCTCGCGCGTGCAGGTCATGATCGAGCGAAGCCTTGGCGTGATCCTGCGGCTCGTCTGGCTGGCCGCGCTGTCCGCCACGCTGATCCTTGCGCTCAATGACTCGTCGGGAATCGATCTTGAGACGGTCAATGTAATCGGTGGATGCTTGGCGCTGCTCAGTTTGGCAGTGCTCTCGGCCAGCTTCGGCCTCGCCGTCGGAGCGATCACCGGTCGCCGATCGTACGCGTCAGCCGCGGCAGCCGGAATCTCGCTGCTGGGCTACGTTCTGAACTCGGTCGGCAACCAGAGCGCCGATGTTGAGTGGCTTCACACTGTGTCGACCTACCACTGGGCGTTCGGCAATTCGCCCTTGCGCGAGGGCGCTGATGGGGGCGCCCTCACGGTCATCTTTGGCGCATCCGTGGTCGTGCTCGTGCTCGGCGGCCTCGTTTTCAACCGCCGAGACGTCTCGGCCTAGCGGCGGTAGTTGGGCGCCTCGACGACCATCTGGATGTCGTGCGGGTGCGACTCTTTCAAGCCCGCAGCAGTGATGCGCACAAACTTGCCCTTCTGCTGAAGCTCTTGAATCGTGCGAGCTCCCGTGTAGAACATCGACTGACGGAGGCCACCAAGGAGTTGGTACATGACGGTGGATACAGGGCCACGGTAGGGCACTTGCCCTTCAATACCCTCGGGGATGAGCTGGTCATCTGAGGGAACATCGGCCTGAAAGTAACGGTCGCGGGAATACGAGGTCTTCTTGCCGCGGGTCTGCATTGCACCAAGAGAACCCATTCCGCGGTAGCTCTTGAACTGCTTTCCGTTGAGGAAGATGAGATCACCCGGGCTCTCGTCTGTTCCCGCAAGCAGCGAACCCAGCATCACGGTTTCAGCACCGGCAACGAGGGCCTTAGCGATATCGCCGGAGTACTGCAGCCCACCATCAGCGATGACAGGGATGCCGGCCTCCCGTGCCGCGAGTGACGCTTCATAGACAGCAGTAACTTGGGGCACTCCGACACCCGCTACAACACGAGTCGTGCAAATCGAGCCAGGACCGACACCGACCTTGACGGCATCCACTCCGGCATCGATGAGGGCTTGGGCTCCTGCGCGAGTGGCAACGTTGCCGCCAATGATGTCAATCGCATCGAATGACGAGTCAGCCTTCAGACGGCGGACGATATCGATAACACCAGCGGACTCGCCGTTGGCTGTGTCGACGACGATGAGGTCAACACCGGCATCGCGCAAACGCTCCGCACGCTCCCACGCATCACCGAAGAACCCAATTGCCGCTCCCACGCGCAGTCGACCTTCTTCATCTTTAGTGGCGTTGGGGTACTGATCAGTCTTTTCAAAGTCTTTGACCGTGATGAGTCCGCTGAGCTTGCCAGCCTCGTCAACGAGAGGCAGCTTCTCGATCTTGTGCTTGTTCAAGATGGCGATAGCACCATCGCGGTCGATTCCCACCGGGGCGGTCACAAGAGGCGTCGGCGTCATGACGTCACGCACGAGCACGGATTCCATCTCGTCTGGCTCGATGAATCGCATATCGCGGTTGGTGATGATTCCGACGAGTATTCCGTCTTCTTCGATAACGGGAAGACCCGAGACGCGGAACTGGCCACACAGGGCATCAACCTCGGCAACAGTCGCCTGTTGCGTAGTTGTTACCGGATTGGTAATCATGCCGGATTCACTGCGCTTGACCTTGTCGACATAGGCAGCTTGATCGTCAATAGAGAGGTTGCGGTGAAGCACCCCAAGACCTCCGTTGCGGGCCATCGCGATGGCCATTCGCGCCTCAGTAACAGTGTCCATCGCCGACGAGATGAGGGGCGAAAATACCCGGATTCTGCGGGTAAGACGTGAACTGGTGTCAGCATCGCTCGGAATTACGTCGGTGTGGCCGGGCAACAGCATGACGTCGTCATAAGTGAGGCCGACGAAGCCGAAGGGGTCGGGCTGTTCCATGTTAAATCTTCCTTACGGCGGGAGCGTGAAACCGGCGATCTTGTGTTAAATCTCCGGCCAATCAATATTAACGGGTTTCCCACTAGAACATTCCCCCGCATAATGGCTTCACCGCTTTGTACCCGACAAGCATTTGTATGTCGGACCGCAATCGGCCGGTGTCGTCAATGCCGTCGACACATCAGAACCCGCGGGATTCTTGAGTCCGGCTGGGTCCCTTCCTGGAGGTCCTGTGAACACAGCGGATTATCGCCGCACGCGACGGAAAAATAGACGAGGAGTGCTTGTTGCACTCATAGTTGCTCTTTCTGCCGCCTTCTCTCTGATGGCCATGCCTGCCATGGCCGACGAGGTTAACGTCGACGAATACGACAACAGCATCATTGGCAACGTCAAGCTCAATAGCGAGCCTCTCGAGGGTGTACTTCTCACCGTCTCTGGTGGCGGCTATGAGGTTGAAGTAGCCACGGATGCTGAGGGCCGCTGGAAAGTCGGCGTGCCCGAAGGAGACGAATTCAGCGTCACCCTCGACGAATCAACACTGCCCGACGGCATCGCAGTGATTGATGAAACCGGCGAGGATGACACCCCGAACGTTAAAGAGGCGATGATCGGCCCGAGTGGCTCGACCGTCATGAACTTCTTTATCGGTCGTGGTGAACGCAACGTCACGAGCTTCTTCGACCAGTTCGTCGAGCGCATTGTCAACGGCGTGAACTTCGGGCTGATGCTCGGCCTTGCTGCCATCGGCATCTCCCTCGTCTACGGAACCACAGGTCTCTCCAACTTTGCTCACGCAGAAATGGTGACCTTCGGTGCGGTGATGGCACTCATAGTGTCGGTCGACCTCGGTTGGCCCATTTGGATTGCGATACCCCTTGCCGTACTCCTCAGCGCCGGCTTCGGGTGGTCTCTCGATGCCGGGCTTTGGAAACCGCTGCGAAAGAAAGGCGTCGGCGTCGTTCAGCTCATGATCGTATCGATCGGTCTTTCGCTCGCGCTGCGCTACACGTTCCAGTACTTCCGTGGTGGTGGAACCGAGCAATTGCCCGGCTCTGACTCCCCCGACATTCCGCTTTTCGGATCGGTATCTCTCAGCCAGACCAACATGATCAGCATGATCATCAGCATCGTCGTGATCTGCATCTTCGCGTGGTGGTTGGTCAAGACAAAGGTCGGTAAAGCAACACGAGCAGTTTCAGACAACCCGTCTCTTGCTGCTGCATCCGGTATTGACGTTGACCAAGTCGTACGCGTCGTCTGGATCCTTGCCGCCGCGATGGCTGGCCTCGCGGGCGTGCTGTGGGCTTACTTCCGTCCGGGCATCCGCTGGGATATGGGCGCACAGATTCTGCTCCTCGTCTTCGCCGCGGTCACCCTCGGTGGACTGGGAACAGCATTCGGTGCGCTAGTCGGCTCGATCATCGTCGGAATCCTCGTCGAGACCTCAAGCCTCTTCATCCCATCGGATCTCAAATATGTGGGTGCGCTCGTCGTGCTTATCGTGATCCTGCTGTTTAGACCTCAGGGCATCCTGGGTCGCAAAGAGAGAATAGGTTAGGGGCCGCTCATGGATATTCTGCAAATTCTCTCCAACACCGGGTCATCACTGATTGCACCGGCAACGATCGGATACGCCCTCGCAGCGCTCGGTCTTGCCATGCACTTCGGCTTCACCGGTTTGCTCAACATGGGTATGGCCGCCTTCATGGCGATCGGTGCCTACGGTTACGCGATTTCCATCCTCACCTTCGGTTTCCCGTGGTGGGGTGGCATGCTCGTCGGCATCGGCGGCTCGCTCGTGTTCGCGCTGATCCTCGGTATTCCTACGCTGCGCTTGCGCGGTGACTATCTGGCGATCGTCACAATTGCGGCCGCTGAAGTTGTGCGTCTGTTGTTCCTCACGACAACTTTCGACGAATACACCGGTTCTGCCGACGGACTCAGCGGATACCACACGAGCTTCCGTGCATTCAATCCCATTCCGGATGGCACTTATGGCTTCGGTCCGTGGGAGTACAACGCCAACGGATGGTGGGTTCGAATTTTCGGAATCACCATTCTCGCGCTTGCCGCCTTCATCCTCTGGGCTGTCATGCGCAGCCCGTGGGGTCGTGTAATCAAGGGAATCCGCGAAGACGAAGACGCAGTGCGCGCTCTCGGCAAGAACGTGTTCTCGTACAAGCTGCAGTCGCTCATGCTCGGTGGCGTCTTCGGTGCGATGGGTGGAATCATTTACGCCCTTCCCGCCTCCGTCAACCCCGGTGTGTACGTAACGTCGCTCACGTTCTTCGTCTACACCGCACTACTGCTCGGTGGAGCCGCGACGATCTTCGGACCAATCATCGGTTCCGTGATCTTCTGGGGCGTTCAAACCCTCTTGAGCAACCTGCTTCCGGCTCTGGTCAACATCGGCGTCCTGCCGTTCATGACCACGACGCAGTCGCAGACGGTGCGTTTCATCCTCGTGGGTGTGGCGCTGATGTTGCTCGTGATCTATCGACCACAGGGCATCCTCGGCAACAAGAAGGAGCTGACCTTTGTCAAGTAACGACATGCCGGCCGCGCCGGTGGAACGCGCAAAAACAACCGGGCTCCACAAGGGGGACATCGTTCCCGGCGTCGCCAAGGTTGATCCGATCATCATCGCTGATGGTATTCGCCGCACTTTCGGCGGCCTCACGGCTGTTGACGTCGATCACGTCGAGATCCCCCGCAATGCGATTACTGCGTTGATCGGTCCCAACGGTGCTGGTAAGACGACCCTGTTTAACCTCTTGACCGGCTTCGATAAGCCTGACGAAGGGAAGTGGACGTTTGACGGCCACTCTCTCGCCGGCATGGGCGCGCACAAGGTTGCTCGACTTGGCCAGGTGCGTACGTTCCAGCTCACGAAGGCTCTCGGGCTTTTGACGGTGCTTGAGAACATGAAACTCGGCGCGAAGGATCAGATCGGGGAGAACATCTTCCGCGGCATGATCCCGAGCCTCTGGCGCAAGCAAGAAGCCGAGATCGAAGAGCGAGCAATTGTTCTGCTGAAGAAGTTCAAGCTCGACGCCAAGTCATCCGACTTTGCAGCCAGCCTCTCCGGTGGTCAGCGCAAGTTGCTCGAAATGGCTCGCGCCCTCATGAGCCAGCCGACGCTGGTGATGCTGGATGAGCCGATGGCTGGAGTCAACCCCGCGTTGACCCAGTCGCTGCTCGACCACATCCTCGACCTCAAAGAAGAGGGCATGACTGTGCTCTTTGTCGAGCACGACATGCACATGGTGCGTCACATCGCCGACTGGGTAATCGTGATGGCCGAAGGAAAAGTCGTTGCTGAGGGTCCACCGGATCAGGTTATGAAAGACCAGGCGGTCATCGATGCGTACCTCGGTTCGCATCAGGATGTCGACCTCGGCGTGGTCACTGGCCGCATTGAAGGCGACCTCAACACTGCCGCGATCGATCTCGCCAACGAGGTAAAAGGACTCGACGAGAACATCGCTAAGCGCAAGGAGACTGGCAAGTGAACGCTATCCCCACCGAGAACGCGGTAGTCCACGTCAAGGACCTCACCGCGGGCTATCTCCCGGGCGTGAACATCCTCAATGACTGCAACCTGATCGCCAACCCCGGCGAGCTGATCGGAATTATCGGCCCAAACGGTGCCGGCAAGTCGACTCTGCTGAAGGCAATCTTCGGACAGGTGCAGGTGCGCGGCGGTTCGATCACCCTCAACGGTGATGACATCACAGGGCTCAAAGCAAACAAGCTTGTCTCGCGCGGTGTTGGTTTTGTGCCGCAGAACAACAACGTGTTTCCGAGCTTGACCATTGAAGAGAACCTTCAGATGGGCCTGTACCAGAACCCGAAGATCTATGACGAGCGCCTCGAGTTCGTCACTGGCATCTTCTCCGAGTTGAAATCGCGCCTCAAGCAGCGCGCGGGTTCGCTTTCGGGTGGTGAGCGTCAAATGGTCGCGATGTCTCGTGCGCTCATGATGGATCCGCACGTTCTGTTGCTCGACGAGCCGTCTGCTGGGCTCTCGCCGGTCAAGCAAGACGAGGCATTCATCCGTGTATCGGAGATCAACAAGGCGGGCGTGACCACAATCATGGTGGAACAGAACGCTCGTCGTTGCCTGCAGATCTGTGACCGCGGTTACGTTCTCGACCAGGGCCACGATGCTTACGAAGGCACCGGCCGTGAGCTGCTGAACGACCCCAAGGTGATCGGTCTTTACCTCGGAACCCTCGGAACCTAGCTTCTCCGCATCGATCACGGCCCCATCCGGATTCGTCTGGATGGGGCCTTTTCGCGTCCCCGCACGTGCGTCACTCCGGGCCCAGATACGTGTGTCGACGTCATCGCTCCCGCGCACGGACACGGTGCCACGAGGTGCGGTTCCACTCAGCGGGCCTCAGCGCCCCTCTAAGCGGTCGTAATGCGCAGATGCAGCTATGGGTGACATCAGGCGCAACTCAATAGCCCACAGGGCTACCTGATGCCGTTTCACGTTCAGTCGTGTGATGGCGATAACCCTGAAACTGTTTCAGCACCGCTCTGGGCGCACGAAAAAGGCCCCAACCCTAGAAGAGGGTTGGGGCCTTTCTCATAGCGCTACTGGGCTAATTATTAGCCGTTGTACGCGCTGTAGGTGTTGTCTTCGCCGTACTGGTAGATTCCGATCTGCGCTTCGGTGGGGTCACCGAGCTCATTGAACGTAATCGGACCAGAGATGCCGTCGTAGTCAGCGGTGCCTCCACCGTTGATGATCTCAGCACAGTCAGCGAAGGAGGTGCACTTCTCGCCGTTGCCCGAACCACCCGATACTTCCTGAAGCTTCTCAGCAATCGCTGCTGGATCGGTCGATCCGGCTGCGAGAGATGCGAGAGCAAGGAGGATTACCGAGTCGTAGGACTCTGCTGCGTAGCTGAACTCGCCGAGTTCAGGCTGTCCGGTGCCAACGTAGAAGTCATTGAGTGCCGTCGTGAAGTCAGCAATCGTGTCTACGCTCAGACCGGGGAGGGTTCCCTTGGCACCGGTGAGGGTGCCAGCAGCGAATTCGTCACCGAAGTTCGCGAGGTTACCGTCTACGAAGTAGAGGTTTTCGGCGGGGAAGCTGCTGACGATGCTCGGAAGCATGGTCGACACTTCTTCGAAGGTGATCAGCGCGATGGCGTCAGGGTCCGAAGCAAGAACTTCGGAGATCTGAGCATCGAACGTGGTGTCACCGGTGTTGTAGGTGGGCTGAGAAACAACCTCACCACCGGCTGCTTCGAATGCTTCCTGCGTGAACTTGGCAAGGCCGGTTCCGTAGGAGTCATTGAGAACAATCATTCCGAGGGTCTCGTGACCATCGGCAGCGATCAAGTTACCAAGAACCTCACCCTGGAGAACGTCGGAAGGAGCGGTACGGAAGTACAGTCCCTTGTCGTCGTAGTCCGTGAACGCGGCCGAGGTGTTTGCCGGCGAGAACTGAATTACTCCAGCGCCAACAACCTGGTCAATGAACTGAAGCGAAACACCAGAGGATGCTGCACCAAGAATTGCGGAAACGTCTTCACCGAGGAGGCGAGGAATTTCAGTCTCGTATGCCTTGTTGTCGGTGTCGCCGGAGTCGCCCTGAATGAGGTCGACAGTGATACCTGCATCTGCTTCGTTGATCAGCGATGCTGCGTACTCGGTACCAGCGATCTCGGGCGGGCCGAGGAATGCGAGGTTACCGGTTACGGGCAGAGCCGTTCCGAGTTTCAGCGTCAGGTCGCCACCATCGTTACCGGAAGGTGTTTCCCCTCCGTCAGTTGCACAGCCAGCCAGTACGAGTGCGCTTGCACCGACGATTGCGAGACCGCTCAACAGGGTCCGCTTGGACCGCGATGGGGAGGCCGTAGCCTTCGCGAATACGCTCATGTTGCTCCTTGCGTTTCGAATGTGTTCAGGAATCAAATGTGGCACTACCGTGTCGCCACACTGTCAAGCTATGCCCACCCGGCACATCCGCACAATACGTCTGTACTACAGCCTTGTAACGCTCTTGGTAATCGTTACCATTCGTAGACTATTGAGAAACGCGTAACGTTCTCACTTAATCCGGGTGTACACGTTGTCGCTACCGTACTGGTAAATACCGATGATGGCGCCCTGTGGGTCACCATTGTCACTGAGGGTTATTGGGCCCGAAACACCGTCGTAATCTACGGTGCCGCCGTCGAGAACAATCTTCGCGGCATCCGCAAAATTGACGGCAACTTCGCCATCTCCACTACCGCCAGAAACCTCTTGCAACTTGCTCGCGATGCCTTCTCCAGAGATCTTCTGTGAAGCCAAAGCGGCGAGGCTGGCCAAGATGACTGCGTCATAGCTCTCAGCGGCGTAGCTGAAATCTTTCAGGCTCGGATTGATCTCAAGCAGTCGATCGGTGAAATCTGAAATCGTCGCGATGTCCAGTCCCGGATGCGTCACGATCGACCCCGTCAAACTTCCTGCAGCGAACCCGGAACCTCGCTCGCCCAAGGAAAGTCCGCTGAAGAACAACTGGTCGCCGGAATATCCTGCGGCGATGAAAGCCTTGGCGATCTTTTCCGCCTGCTTCGAACCAACGATGGCTACCGCATCCGGCTTCGCTTCAATGGCTGCCGCGATCTTGTCGTCGAGACCTGTCGCGTCTTCGTCGATGCTCTCTTGGTAAAGAACCTCGCCACCACCGCGCAAGAAGGTCTCGCTCACCGAGCGGGGAAGTACCGCGCCACACAAAACGTCTTCGGAAAGGATCGCAATTGAGCCATCGACTCGGTCCGCCATTTCAGCGCCAAGGGCTGAGCCCTCAAGTGCGCACGAAGGCGAAGTGCGCCAGTACAGCTGGCTATCGTCGTAGTTGGAAAAATCAGGAGAATCGTTGGCGGGAGAAATCTCCACGACTCCCGCATCTGTGATCTTGTCAATCACTTTCTTCGAGATACCGTTCGAGAGTCCGCCAATAATCACCGTGGCGCGAGCGGCAAGCAGTTCTGTTGCAGCGTCTTCCGCAGTAGTTCCTGTGGAGTCTCCAGAATCACGGGTCTCCACGTTCACCGTGAGGTTGGCGTTTGCGTCGTTGACGTCTTGGGCCGCCAGAGCGATTGCGGCAGAAACGGCCGGGCCAAACTTTTCGAGCGCTCCGGATTCCGGAACGAGCGCACCAATCGTGAGGGTCAAATCTTTGGGCGCTGAACGTTCTTCTGCAGGCTCTTCAGCCGAGCATCCGCTCAAGATGAGCACTGCGGCGAGCACGCCAGCAACTGTCGCGAACCCACGACGGGCTCGGCGCGACACGGGTGATCCAACGGGAATGGAAGTCATCACAGTCGCTCCTATCTACCGCTCGACACAGAGAGCGGCATAGTTACGGTAATGGGCAATCCTGAAAAAACGAACTCGGGAGAGCCAATCTGACGCCGAAACAGCGTCACCAAGACAGGCGGCGCTCAAACTAACCGAAGATTGCGCCGCTCGTGTAGACAAACTTATTCTCGCCGTTGTACGCGTAGTAGCCCCAGAATGCGGGCTCGACATTACCTTCGGGGGTGAAGTTGACCGGACCAGAAACTCCGTCGTAGTCGATGTCGTTTGTGGTCTTGAGCACCTCAAGGCACTCCGCAAAGCTCAAGCACTTAACGCCTCCCTTAGAAACGTCATAGAGCGTCCCGGCGATCGCTTCGCCCGCGTCATCCTGAGCGACGATTGCGGCGAGAACGGCAAGCATTGTTGCGTCGTAGGCTTCCGCTGCGTAGCGATAGCTCGTGAGTTTGGGGTTCGTCTCCTTGAGCGTCGCGATGAATGATCGGGAGGGCTGAACCCCTTCGATCACTCCACGCACGCCCTTGAGAGTGCCGTTCTTGAATGCTTGTGAATAGTCACCGGTATTCAGCGAAGTGAGCCACAGCGCTGAGCTCTTAAAACCGGCAGAGGTAATTTTCTCAATGGCGGCCCTAGTTGCCTTCTGAGAGTCGTACGTCGATCCCACCACAACCACATCGGGTTCGGCCTTTCTGAGGTTCGCGACAATCTCATCGAAATTTGTCGTACTACCAGTGAAGACCTCGTCAGCAACAAGCTCAGTGTCGCGCTCCGCGAGCGCCGAGACGAAAGTGTCGTGCAGTGCCGTTCCCTGCTCGTCCGCTATGTAAACAAAGGCAATTTTCTTCGCAGCGCTGCCGCCGGCCAGCGCCTCAGCGAGAGCGTAGCCCTGCTGGTCGTACGCAGGAATCGTGCGAAAGAAATAGCCATCATCGAAAACGTCATCGAGACTCGACAGCGTTGCCGCGGGCGAGATCACCGGAATCTTGGCATCCATCGCAAGCGCAATTGCACGCTGTGCAAGAACGGAAGACGACGGGCCAATAACAACGTCGACGTCCTTTGCTACAAGAGTCTTGAAGTTTGACTCCACCGTCGTTTTCTTCGCCTCTCCTGAATCGACTGCAACGACTTCGACCGGTTCACCGTTTACTCCCCCAGCGGCGTTGATCTGCTTCACTGCTGCAGCAACGCCAGCCTTCTGAGCCGCTGCCAGAAACGAGAACGTGCCCGTCGTCGGAAAAATGGTGCCGATGCGCATAATGCCGTCGCCCGCGGGAGTTATCGAGGGGGCAGGGGTCGCCGAGGAAAACGAACCCCCGTCAGACGGCATCGTTGTCGGAGTCGCGAGCGGAGCCGGAGAACTGCACGCCGCGAGAGCCGTCACGAGCGACACAGCAACGATCGCACGTCGAGTTACGTCAAAGCTCGTCATGGCACTACCTTTCCCACGGCGCAGACCTCGGGCGATCGCACACCTTCAGAGGAATACTACGGTGCGCCAGGGGCCTCGGCGGCGGAACCGACCCGAGTGCGAGACGAGTGCCGGAAAAGGTCAAAAGTAAGAATTGCCAAGGCCAGCCACACAATAGCAAAGCCCAACCAGCGCTCAGGCGGCATTGCCTCATGGAAAATGAAGACGCCGACGATGAGTTGCAAAATCGGTGCCAAGTATTGCGCGAGTCCCATATAGGTGAGCGGGAGTCGACGAGCGGCCGCCGCGAAAAGTATCAAGGGGATAGCTGTAATCGCACCTAGGAAGAGGGTCAAAGTGAGGTGTGCCGGGCCTGCGGTGCCTGCCGCGAGTTGACCATTGGCGAGAAGCACGATGAGGACGACCATCGCGACCGGCGCCAAGAAGGCAGTCTCGACAGCCAAACCGCCGACAGCATCCGCCTTCCGTCCGACGTTCTTCTTAACCAGGCCATAAAAACCAAAGCTGAAGGCAAGGCCGAGGGCGATCCACGGAAAGCTACCGTAGCCAATAGACAGCACAAGGACCGCAAACGCACTGATGCCAAGCGCGACCCACTGCAGGGGACGCAAGCGTTCGCGCAGGATCACGACCCCGAGCAACACCGTAACGATGGGGTTCGCGAAGTAGCCAAGCGAGGCCTCAACAACGTGGCCATTGAGGCTCGCGTACACGTAGATAAGCCAGTTGACGACAACAAACGCGCCCCCGAGGCCAAGCGTCCAAAAGGTCTTGCGGTCTCGGATGATCGCCAGAACACGCGCATAGCCTCGAGTCACCACCAACAAAGCGGCACAGAAGACGAGCGACAACACAATTCGCCAGGCCACAATCTCGATCGCGCCGGACTCGCGCAGGGAGAAAAATACGATCGGCATTGCGCCCCACAGCACGTAAGCGGAGACAGCAAAACCAAGGCCGCTGGATGACACTCGGTCGGTGGTGGGCGAAGGGGAAGTCACTTCTAAATCCTAGGGCTGGCGCTGGGCGATTGACGCCACTGGCCTCCCCCGAACTTTGCGTGCCACCCATCTCCAGAAACGACGAAAGCCCAAGGCCTAGGCCTTGGGCTTTCGAGCTGTCCTGCCGCGAACGGCGGACGAGAAATGAGTCTCGCGTTAGCGAACGACTACTGCGAGAACGTCGCGAGCCGAGAGCACGAGAAGGTCTTCTCCACCGTACTTCACCTCGGTTCCGCCGTACTTGGAGTAGATGACCTTGTCACCGACCGCGATGTCGAGCGGCACGCGGTTTCCGTTGTCATCAATGCGACCGGGACCTACGGCGACAACTTCGCCTTCCTGGGGCTTCTCTTTCGCAGTGTCAGGAATAACGAGCCCAGACGCGGTGGTCTGTTCTGCGTCAACCTGCTTGATTACAATGCGATCCTCGAGCGGCTTAATGGACACCGACACGTTTGACCTCTTTCTAAAGTGCTTGGGCTGGCACACTCCCTCTAGGAGTGCCAGATCAACTATACGGCTTGGTTGGCACTCGATCAACGTGAGTGCCAATCCGGATGCGGATACGGTTAGAGAATGAACCAGAGCGAACTGCGCGAGCTACTCTCCCCCGAAGGGCTCCGCCTCTTGGATTCACTGCCAGCCTGGACTTCCGGTGACGAGATTGTGCGCACTGTCTCGGAGCTGCGTAAAGCGGGGCACAGTCCCGATCTCGTAGCGGCAGTGCTCAGTCAGTCCAAATTGCGCACAAAAGCGATCGGCAAGTTTGGCCCGTTCGCCGAACGGATGCTCTTCACCGAGGCCGGCCTCGAGCAAGCCACTCGACTCTCTGTTGCTGCCCAGCATGCCGGCCGCTTCTCTCATGCGGGAGTGAAATGGGTAGCGGACCTCGGCTGCGGTATCGGAGCCGATGCCCTTGCTCTGGCCGCCCTTGAGCTCAACGTAACAGCCGTTGATCGCGACGAAACAACAGCCGCGATCGCGAGCTTCAATCTCGCGCCATGGAACAATGCTCAGGTCATCCACGGCGATGCAGAAACGACTGATCTGGCGGGAATTGACGGTATCTACCTCGATCCCGCCCGCCGCGATGCCCGGGTACGTCTCAGTAATCCCGCCGACTGGACGCCCTCCCTCGACTTCGCCTTCGGTCTCGCCGAGCGCTACCCCACCGGCATAAAGCTGGGCCCGGGAATCGACCGCGACCTTATTCCCGACGCCGCCGAAGCGCAGTGGATTTCCGTCGGGCGCGACGTTGTCGAATTAGGGCTCTGGTTCGGTGCCGTCGCGCGCCCCGGCATCCGTCGCGCTGCTCTCGTGATCGGCGATCACGGCACCGCAGAACTGACAGCGAGCGCCGACAGCGAAGACGAAGCTGCGGGAGAACTCGGGAAATACCTCTACGAACCAGACGGAGCGGTCATCCGAGCGCGGCTTATCGGGGATCTTGTTCGCCAGCTCAACGGGCGCATGCTCGACAGTTCCATCGCCTACTTCAGCGCGGATGCCGCAGTCGCGACACCTTTCGCGAGTTGCTTCGAGATCGTGGCCGATTTCGCTCTCGACAAGCGCTCCCTCAAGAAGGAGCTCGCGAGCCGCAAGATAGGCACTCTTGAAATCAAAAAGCGCGGGGTCGATATCGACCCCGCGACTTTTCGAACATCGCTCTCGCTCAAGGGCGAGAACAGCGCAACACTTATCCTCACCCGCGTCGGTGGTAAACGCCGCGCGCTGCTCGCGCAGCGCGTGAACCCTGCCGCGGAGTGAGCTGCCGCTAGCTAGTAACCGTAGTAGTTAGCGCTTTCAGAAGCTGCGGCGATGATCGCCACAATGATGCCCACCCAGAAGATTGCGGTAACGAGACCGATTGCTACCGAGATGTAACCCGTGATCAGCCCCGTCAACCAGAACGGTCGCGCATGGGGCTGCTTCTTTTGAGCCATATGGCCCATGATGACGGCCGCAACGCCGGGCAAGAAACCGATCATCATGAAAGAAAGCACGACGCCTCCGATTCCCGTTGCCATTGAGGCAATCGACAGCCCCTGCGAGGGGCCTGCCGGAACGGGAGTGTAGGGGGCTTGGCCCGGCGTGCCACCGTTCGCGTAGCCGGGAATCGGCGTTCCGCTCGCTGCGGCGTAAGGATCGGTAGGGGCTGAAGCCGGAGCTGCTTCGGGAGCTACCGGAGCCGCTGTAGCTTCGGAGGCCGCGCTAGCGGCGGAAGCAGGCGCAGCAGACGGAGCGGGAGGAACCGGGGGAACGCTCGCGGCAGTGCTCGCCGAGGCGGCAGGTGCCGGAGGAGTAGCGGCGTCCGGAACGCTCGCCGCGGCGGGGGCCGTCGAGGACGTGGGGCCGTTCGCTGCAGCAGTCTTTTCTGCTGCGGCCTTGGCAGCCGAAGTTTTAGCTGCGGCAGCCTTCGTTGCGGCGGCCTTAGTCGTTGCAGCCTTGGCCGTTGTTGACTTAGCGGCAGGCGACTTTGGGGCGGCGCTCTTCGGCGCTGCAGACTTAGCCGCACTCGACTTGGCCGCGCTCGCGGAAGCAGCAGTCTTCGCCGCTGGCTTCTTAGCTGCGCTAGTCGACTTTGCGGCCGCGGCCGAAGTAGCGGCAGGCGCTTTCTTGGCTGCGGGCTTTTTCGCGGACGGAGTGGCCTTCGCTAGCGGAACATCCGACGTGGAGGATGCTGCGGGCGAAGTGATCGGCGGGATTGAACCGTCTGATTTATTGGTAGCCATGCCCACACTTTAGCAAGTGTTCCTCAACACAAAAGGGCCAACGCACATGTGCGTTGGCCCTTTTTGTTAAGCCTAGAACGATCTAGTAGGTGTAGCTGCTGGTGCCCAGTGCGGCAAAGCCGACTACGGCGATCGTGAAAATGATCACGCCAAGAATTCCGAGGTACCCGAGCACGAGGCCGATAATCGCGAGAACCTTGCCCTGCTCACCAGTCTTCTTGATCTGGCTGAGCGCAATGTGTCCCGTGATAATGCCGACAAGGTGGAAAAAGATAATTGACGCCACCAAAGAAATTATGGAGAGTACGTTCCACTTTGCTACCGGTGCGCCACTAGGTGCTGCAGCGTAAGGGGTGGGTTCTGACATAGCGGAGTGCTCCTTAGATTAGGTGGCCGATTGCGGCGCACCCATATTCTCAGCCTGAAAGAACCCTGTCAACGCGTTCTGGCCAGATTTCATGAGCGCGTTACGCCTGAATGAGCGTTACAGGCAGCGTGGAATCAGCACTAAAGCCCAAAGTTGAGGGTTTTTTGCCTGCCATCACCAATTGGGCGCCCAAGGCTGCAATCATCGCTCCGTTGTCGGTGCACAGCGACAACGGAGGAATTCGCAATTGGATACCGGCCGCCGTGCACCGTTCCGCCGCCAGTTCTCGCACACGAGCGTTCGCAACGACACCGCCGCCGAGAAGAAGGCGAGGCACATCGCGATCTACACACGCCGCGACAGCTTTAGTAAGCAGAACATCCACAACGGCCTCGCGGAAACTGGCCGCGACATCCGCCTTCGAAAAGTCTGTGCCGGCGTCTTGCTCGCGCTCCACCCAGCGCGCAACCGCCGTCTTCAGCCCAGAGAAGGAGAAGTCATATCGATGGCGTTCGCGATCTTTCGGCAAGCTCAGACCGCGAGGAAAACGAATCGCTGTGGGGTCGCCGGCAGCCGCGATCCGGTCGATGTGAGGGCCGCCTGGATAGGGCAAGCCAAGCAAGCGAGCGACCTTGTCGAACGCCTCGCCCGCTGCATCGTCGATAGTCTCGCCCAACAACTCGACATCCGAGACCAGATCCCGCACGTGCAGCAGCGACGTGTGCCCACCGGAGACGAGCAGCGCAATGGTCGGCAAATCGATCTCAGTGCCGTCATCGCGGAGCACATCTGCACCGACATGGCCGACAAGGTGGTTCACGGCATAAAGAGGCTTGCCGGTAGCTACAGACAGCGCTTTCGCCGCCGCGACCCCGACCATGAGCGCCCCTGCCAGCCCTGGCCCGCTCGTCACCGCGATAGCGTCGAGCTCCGACAGTTCCACACCCGCCTCGGCGAGCGCCTGCTCCAGTGCTGGCTGGAGCGCTTCGAGGTGAGCTCGCGCAGCAACCTCCGGCACCACTCCCCCATAGCGCGCGTGCTCTTCCATCGACGAAGAAATCACGTTCGCCAATAAGTGGTTGCCACGAACGATTCCGATGCCCGTCTCATCACAGCTCGTTTCGATTCCTAACACGAGCGGATTCGTGGTGTTACTCGGCATTCCTCCTGAGAGCGCCGACACCACAGTCGCACTCTCTCCACTCAGGCTCACCGGCCAACCGCCGGGGAGAGCTTCGGCTCGGGAATAGTCAGTTTCATCACGATCGCGTCCACGCCATCCGGTTGATAGTAGTTCGGCCGCACCGCGATGCGCTCAAAGCCGAGCGAGTCATACATTCGCTGTGCGGAAGGATTGTCATCGCGCACCTCGAGAAAGAGTTCGCTGGCACCGCGATCGCGAGCCTCAACCAGGAGCGCGTGCATCAACGCACGACCGATCCCTTGGCGGCGAGCATCCGCTGCAACAGCAATGGTCTGGATGTCGGCTTGACCCGAGCGGTGCGGAGCACGCAAGCCGGCGTAGGCAGTCACCACGGCCGGCTCGACAAGTGGAGTCGCCACGAGGTAGTAACCGTGGTTGTCGCCAAGCTCGGCCCGCATCATGTCGCTCGACCACGCATCGTTGGCAAACTCGCGTGATTCAATCGCCATGATGCCGTCAAGATCATCGATAGTGGCGCGGCGCAACTGCCAACTCATGAGGTAACTCGTTTCGGCCCTGCGGAGAGGGTGACATCGGGCGAACGCAAATAGAGCGCGTCTTCGCCAGCAAAAGGACGGTCGTTCTGGAGCAGCAAATATGCAAGGCGTGCAAGCTGCGAGGCATGCACCGGCTCTGTGTCCCGGAGCGCGAAGTGTTCGAAGTTCGGAACGCTCGACGCGAGTTCAGCAGCAGGAGCCAAAGCAGGGCCAGCGACGCGCAACGGCAGCCCCGCGACATCCGACCCTTCATAGGTTGACCAGTAGAGCTCTTTGCGGCGTGCGTCCGTGGCGATAACGACGGGTGCAGTCTCGCCGAGAGCCAAGGCATCATGTGTGACGACGGGCAGCAGCGGCAGCTTTGCCCCGAAGGCGAATGCTCGAGCGGCAACGATACCGACGCGCAAACCCGTGAAGGGACCCGGCCCCATCCCCGCAACCACACCGGTCAGGTCGGTTACAGCAATTCCAGCCTCAGCAAGACTCGCGTGGATGAAGTCGCCCACCACCTCAGCATGTTTACGGGTGTCGAGAGAATTGTGTTCCGCGCGCACTATCCCGTCATCGTCAACAACCGCAACGGTTGTGCCCGCCGAGGTATCAATCGCTAACAGCATTGATCCACTCCATGTCTGCCCATCGGGGACCGTGCCCCGTTACGGTCACCGTGCGCGGCTCAACCGGCTCTTCGGCGAAATCGTCATCGGAACCGTCTCCATGACCATCGACGTCAGAGCCCGCACCGATCGGACGGGCAATGTCTACTGTGAGCCAGCTATCGCTCACACCGTCGAGCAATCCAGCACCCCACTCGACAACGACAATTGACGCATCAAAATCGATATCGAGATCATCGAGCTCCACCGCGCTCCCCAGCCGGTAGGCATCGACATGCACGAGCGGCGGCGCCTCATCGACCGAAATCTCAGCCCCGGAAGCATCCAGTCGCGGGTGTGTGCGCGCAAGAACAAAAGTCGGGCTCGTCACAGTGCCACGAATGCCCAGAGTCTCGCCAATTGCCCGCGTCAACGTTGTCTTGCCCGCCCCCAGCTCTCCGTTGAGCAAAACGAGGTCGCCTGCGTCGAGTTGCGCGGCAATAACGACACCGAGCTCAGCCATCCGCTCAGGAGAGGCAATCGTGAAGGTGGTCACGACTCATACCTGCGGGTCACGCGCGGACCCACTCGGGTCACGATTTCGTAGTTGATGGTGTCTGCAGCCTCAGCCCAGTTATCCGCGCTCGGCAGAGCGAGTGCCGGGTCGCCAAACAGCACAGCCTCGTCTCCCACCGCGACGGCGGCATCACCCATATCGACCACAATCTGGTCCATGGCCACTCGCCCGGCAACCCGGCCGACAGCACCATTGATCGAGACTGGCCCCCGGTTCGAGGCATGACGCGGAACACCATCCGCGTAACCAAGAGGAACAAGCGCAAGAGTCGTATCGCGCTCGCACCGATACGAATAGCCGTACGAAACACCCGAACCCGCCGAAACCCGCTTTACCGAAACCACCGGCGCGCTCAGCGTCATCGCTGGCACAAGACCGAGAGCTGCGGCATCCACATCGCCTGCCGGCGCAAGACCGTAACCCGAAATGCCCACACGCACGAGATCAAAGCGAGCCGCCGGATGTTTGATTGCGCCCTCTGAGGCAGCCAGATGACGAAGCTCGGGCCGCAGTCCCACCGACTGCGCCATTCTGATTGCTGCAGAAAACTGCTCTATTTGATCTGCATCGTTCTCGGCCCCCGCATTGGCTAAGTGGCTCCAGAGTCCGCGGACGCGAATCCGGCCCGCGAGTTCGTGGGCGACAGCGAGTTCAAAAAACTGCTGCCATTCATCCAAAAAAGCACCATTGCGGTGCAGCCCAGTATCGACTTTCACGTGCACAGAGGCGGTCTCGGATGTCGCAGCCACCTCGTTCAGTTGCGCAATGCTGCTCACGCCGAGGTCAATATTCGCGCGCACCGCATCACCAAAGGCCGCCCCCGGCTGATGCAACCACGCTAAGAGCGGAGCGTTGATACCTGCCTCGCGCAACGAGAACGCTTCGCTCACATCAGCGACGCCGAGCCAGTCGGCGCCTCCCTCGAGCGCTGCACGCGCACTGGGAATCGCACCGTGGCCGTACCCGTCAGCCTTGACGACCGCCATTACTTGCGCTGGCGCGACGAGGGTTCGTAGAACCTCGATGTTGTGGCTGATGGCTGCCGTGTTGATCGTGGCGAGTCGGAGGTCGCTCATGGGGTGGCCTCCGCAATGACGTAGGCGATTGCGATACCGGCATCATGGCTCATGGACAAGTGCAGTGACGTAATTCCTCGACGATCAGCGATAGCCTTCGTCGAATTCTGGAGTTCAAACGAGGGATTTCCGAGCGCATCAGAAACCACCTGCATGTCATGCCAGGTCACACCGCTCGAGTCGCCGAGCGCTTTGATGAGGGCCTCTTTCGCCGCGAACCTTCCCGCGAGGGAGCGAAGCGGCCGCGGCTTGCCCTCCTTGAGCTGTTCGCTCTCAGAGAACAGCCGCGATGTGAGGGTCGGTGTGCGCTGCAACGCGCGCTCAAAACGAGCGACGTCGACAACATCCACACCGATCCCCACAATCACGGTGAAACCTATTCGACAGTGACAGACTTCGCGAGGTTGCGAGGCTGGTCGACGTCGAGTCCCTTCGCAGCAGAGAGCTCCATACCGAAGATGTGCAGCGGGATCACAGCCAGTAGCGGCTCGAAGAACGAACCAGCCAACGGAATCGGGATCACTTCGTCAGCGAAGGGAAGCACGGCAGCATCGCCCTTCTCCGCAATCGCGATGACGCGAGCGCCACGCGCACGGATCTCTTGAATGTTCGAGACAACCTTCTTGTGCAGCGAGTTGGGGTCACGCGGGCTCGGAACAATCACAAACACGACCTGACCCGGCTCGATGAGCGCAATAGGTCCGTGCTTGAGCTCGCCAGCAGCGAAGCCCTCAGCGTGGATGTAGGCCAGCTCCTTGAGCTTAAGCGCGCCCTCAAGTGCAACTGGGTAACCAACGTGGCGACCGAGGAAGAGCACGGACTGGGTGTCCGTCATCCAATGCGCCAGCTGCTTGATCGACTGCGAGGTCACGAGAACCTCAGAGATCTTGTCGGGCACAGCCTGAAGCTCCGCGACGTTCTCGCGAATGGCCTCGTCGGTGAGAGTGCCCCGCACACCAGCGATGTGCAATCCAATCAGGTAGAGCGCGGTTACCTGAGCGACAAAAGCCTTTGTGGATGCCACAGCAACCTCAGGACCAGCGTGAGTGTAGACAACAGCGTGCGACTCGCGCGGAATCGTCGCTCCGTGCGTGTTGCACACGGAAACAACCTTCGCGCCGGACTCCATCGCGAACTTGACCGCCATAAGCGTGTCCATCGTCTCACCAGACTGGCTAATCGAGATGACGAGCGTACGTTCAGTCAGAATCGGGTTACGGTAACGGAACTCGTGAGCGAGCTCAACGTCAACAGGTACACGAGCCCACGCCTCAATGGCGTACTTGCCGAGCATTCCAGCGTATGCGGCTGTTCCACAGGCAATAACGACGATGCGATCGATGTTGGAGATGATCTCATCGCCGAGCGGCTCGAATTCAGTGAGCTTGACCAGACCGTCTTGAACGCGACCAAGAATGGTGTTGGCTACGGCATCCGGCTCCTCGCTGATTTCCTTAGCCATGAAGCTCGACCAACCACCCTTTTCAGATGCCGAGGCATCCCAAGCGATGTCGAACTCCTCAACCTCAACGGGATTGCCGTCGAAGTCGATAACGTCAACAGAGTCAGGACGGATCGTCACGATCTGGTCCTGACCGATAGCAACGGCGCGACGCGTGAATTCAACGAAAGCGGCGACGTCGGAGCCGAGGAAGTTCTCTCCGTCGCCCAAGCCGATGACGAGGGGCGAATTGCGGCGAGCGCCGACAACCACGCCGGGCTGATCTTGGTGCACGGCAAGCAGAGTGAAGGCACCCTCAAGACGTGCAACGACAGCGCGCAATGCCTCAGTGAGGTCTCCGCGCTTCTCGTATTCGCGCCCGACAAGGAGTGCCGCCACCTCGGTGTCAGTCTCGCTAGCGAAGGTCGCGCCCTCGGCCAGCAGTTCGTTCTTAAGCTCGGAGAAGTTCTCGATGATTCCGTTGTGGATCAGTGCGAGCTTCGAGTCGCGCCCCAGATGCGGGTGCGCGTTCACATCGGTGGGGCCACCGTGAGTCGCCCACCGAGTGTGCCCGATACCAGTTGCTCCGTTGCTGAGCGGTGACGCGTCGAGATCGTCGATGAGCATTTGAAGCTTGCCGGCACGCTTGCGCGTTCCGAGTTCCCCATCCTCGTCAATGATCGCGATACCCGCGGAGTCATAACCCCGATATTCGAGACGCTTAAGTCCGCCGAGGAGAACCTCAAGGCTTTTGTTGTTACCGACGTAACCCACAATTCCACACATAGAAACGAGTTTAGTTCCCCAAGCTGGGTATCTGTGCGCAGTTAGGATGAACGTGATGCACGAACATGGCTCCGGACACGGTCACATCTCTCCCTTTTTTGAAATTGATCGGAGCGATTGGGCTGAACTTGCCCCAAAAATGGAAGTTCCCCTTACTCAGGCGGAGCTCATTGAGTTGCGCGGACTCGGCGATGAACTCGATCTCACTGAGGTAGCGGAGGTCTATCTTCCTCTCAGCCGCCTCCTCAATCTCTACGCCGAGAACGCGCAGCGGCTCCACGCCGCTACAACCCAATTTTTGGGAGCATCCACTACGAGCACTCCCTTCGTGATTGGGGTTGCCGGCTCCGTCGCCGTGGGAAAGTCCACCATCGCTCGACTGCTCCGCGAGCTTCTTTCCCGTTGGGAGGGCACGCCTCGAGTCGAACTCATCACAACCGATGGGTTCTTGCACCCCAACGCCGAGCTTGAACGCCGCGGCATCCTCGAACGAAAAGGTTTCCCCGAAAGTTACGACCGCCGTGCCCTCTTGCGTTTTGTAAGCAAGGTTAAAGCGGGTGAACGCGAAGTGCGGGCGCCGTTTTATTCACACTTGGCGTACGACATCATCCCAGATGCGGCCGTTACCGTGCGCAAGCCCGATGTTCTCATTGTCGAGGGTCTCAATGTGCTCCAGCCGCCCATTGCAGACAAGAGCCTCGCGGTGAGCGATCTTTTCGACTTCACCATCTATGTGGATGCCCGTACGAGCGATATTGCGCACTGGTACGAAGAGCGCTTCCTGCGACTTCAACGCGGCGCCTTCAGTAATCCGCGTTCCTACTTTCATCGCTTCGCCGACCTCGATGAAGCAGCGGCGCGCGCTCGGGCCCGCGAAGTCTGGAAGCGCACGAACGAGCCCAACCTCATCCAGAACGTACGTCCGACGCGTCCGCGGGCCTCGCTCATTCTGCGCAAGGACGCTAATCACGCGGTCTCGAAAGTGCTATTGCGCAAGACCTAAGGTCCCGTGGCGTGGTGCCAAAAAAGAAGGCAGCGCTTGAGGCGACTGAGCTGTAGCGGCTGAGCGCTAGTGGCCGAGCTGGGCGCTCACGATCGCGGCGAGACGGTCAGCCATCTCCTGCGCGATCTCCTGGTGCTCGGCTTCAACCATCACGCGAACCATGGGCTCGGTTCCCGATGCCCGCAATAGCACGCGCCCCGTGTCACCCAATTCGGCTTCGACCGCGGCAACGGCATCAGCGATGACGGCGTCAGATCCGAGCGAGTGGTGGTCGACCCCGCGAACGTTGACAAGGACCTGCGGATACACGGTCATTACGGCCGCGAGCTGAGCCAAGGTCTTGCCCGTGCGAGCCATTTCGGCCACGAGGTGAAGACCGGTGAGAATGCCATCGCCTGTAGTCGCAAACTTTGTCATAATGACGTGGCCAGACTGCTCGCCTCCCAGCGACAGACCGTGGGCACCAAGCGCTTCAAGCACGTAGCGGTCGCCCACCTTCGTTTCGAGCATCGAGATGTTGTGCTCGGCCATCGCGCGGCGCAAACCCAAATTGCTCATGACTGTCGCCACAAGAGTGCGGTCGTGGAGAACACCACGTTCTGCCATCGACACGGCAAGGATCGCCATGATTTGGTCGCCATCGACGACGTTGCCTTCTTTATCGACAGCAAGGCAGCGATCGGCGTCACCGTCGTGCGCAATACCGACATCAGCGCCGTGCGCGAGCACGGCAGAAGCGAGATTGTCGAGGTGGGTTGATCCGACACCGTCATTGATGTTGATTCCGTCGGGATCAGCACCGATCACAGTGACTTTGGCCCCGGCATCCGTAAATACTTGAGGTGAAACGCCAGATGCGGCGCCATGAGCACAGTCGAGAACGACGTGGATGCCGGCGAGCTGGTTCGGCAGAGTCGACAGCAAGTGAACGACGTAGCGATCTTCAGCATCAGAGAAACGGCGGATGCGGCCTACCTCTACGCCGGTGGGAGCGAGGCTCGGAGCGGCGAGAGCCGCTTCGATGCGGTCTTCGACCTCATCGGGAAGTTTGGTGCCGCCCTGGCCAAAGAATTTGATTCCGTTGTCAGGAGCGGGATTGTGCGACGCGGAGATCATTACTCCGAGGTCGGCTTTGAAATCGGCAACGAGGAACGCTGCTGCCGGGGTGGGGATTACTCCGGCGTCGAAGACATCGACGCCCGAGCTCGCGAGCCCCGCGGATACTGCGGCGGAAATAAATTCGCCGGATACGCGGGGGTCGCGTGCGACAACTGCAATGGGTCGGCGGCCTGAAGCGCGCCGACCATCAGCAACTCGGCCTTGGCCCAGTACGACTGCTGCCGACTGAGCCAAGCCGAGTGCAAGCTCGACGGTAAGATCGCTGTTCGCAAGTCCGCGAACGCCATCTGTACCAAAAAGACGTGCCATACGTTGCCGCTAGCAGGCGAAGCGGGTTAGCGCTTCGAGAACTGCGGAGCCTTACGCGCCTTCTTGAGTCCAGCCTTCTTACGCTCCTTGACGCGAGCGTCACGAGTGAGGAAGCCAGCCTTCTTGAGGGCAGCGCGGTTGTTCTCTTCGTCAATCTGGTTGAGCGAACGAGCGATGCCGAGACGCAGTGCGCCGGCCTGACCCGAGGGGCCACCACCGGTGATGCGTGCGATGACGTCGTAGCCGCCGAGCAGGTCAAGGATCTTGAACGGATCGTTGATGAGCTGCTGGTGAAGCTTGTTGGGGAAGTACTCGGCGAGCTCACGGCCGTTGACCGTGATGGTGCCCGAACCGGGAACGAGACGCACGCGGGCAATAGCCTGCTTGCGACGCCCTACGGCTGCGCCGGGAACGGTGAGAACGGGGCGAGGAGCACTGGGCGCCTCTACTGCTGCCGACTCGGTCGTGTACGACTCGGGTGCACCCTCGGTGATTGAATCTTCGATCTTAGCCACTGTAATAAGTCCTTTAATTCTTTGCTTCGTAAAGCGCGGGCGCTACTGAGCGACCTGGTCGAGGGTGTACGGCGTGGGCTGCTGAGCAGCGTGCGGGTGCTCAGCACCTGCGTAAACCTTGAGCTTTGTCAGCTGAGCGCGACCGAGCGAGTTCTTGGGGAGCATTCCACGGATGGCCTTTTCAACCGCACGCGTGGGGTGCTTCTCCAACAGCTCGGAGTACGTGGTGGCCGTGAGCCCACCCGGGTAACCGGAGTGGCGGTAAGCCTTCTTCTGCTTGAGCTTGGAGCCGGTGAGGGCAACCTTCTCAGCATTGATGATGATGACGAAGTCACCCATGTCCATGTGCGGAGCGAAGGTAGCCTTGTGCTTTCCGCGGAGCAGGATGGCTGCGTGGCTGGCGAGACGACCGAGGACGATGTCGGCTGCGTCGATGATGACCCATTCCCGCTTGATGTCGTCGGGCTTGGGCGAATATGTGCGCGTCACAATAGTGCTGCTTTCATTGATCGAGTGAGGTGTTCGTGAATCCCGCTCCGATGGTTGTTTCTGAAGGAAACAATTCCGGTGGAGGGCTCATGATCGGATGTCGCACCCTGTAGTGCAGACACCAAGGGTCAACAATAGCGGAACTCCGGCTTCGCGGCAAACGCCAGCGATGACGGAGGGCGATAGCTCGTGGCCGAGCTGGCCTCTCAGCCCTCGTCGAACAGCTCGCGACGCGAACGGGTGAGTTCTGCGCGTGCGCCTAGTTCGGCATCCGGCGGATAGCCCACTTCAACGAGAGACAACCCTTTCGCCGGCATCACTTTGAACTCGCTCCCCTTTGAACGTTCATCGCGAATGTCGGCGGGGCGCGCGCTGTCGATCTTGCCCTGCCCGACATACACGCCTGCCCCCACTAGCGACCGCACCATGCTGTGGCAGAAAGCGTCAGCGCGCACTTCAGCCAAAATGATGCCCTCCTCGGTACGGCGGAAGCTGAATCGCTCTAGGGTGCGAACCGTCGTTGCCCCCTCACGTGGCTTGCAGTATGCGGCCCAGTCATGAAGTCCCAGGAGCTCATTCGCCGCTACGTTCATGGCGTCGACATCCAGAGTGGCCGGGTACCAGAGCGTGTGATTGCGCTGGCGGGGATCTCGCGGCGAGAGGTTGTCGGCAATGCGGTACTCATAGCGTCGCCAGAGTGGCGAGAAGCGTGCGTCGAAACCTTCCGGTGCAATCACCGACTGCATGACAAAGATGTCCGACTCGAGACCAGTGATTCCGTTAATCCTGCGCGCCAAGGAGGCCGGTCCGTCATACCGTCGTCCCCCCATATTGCCGCGCCGCGGGCGATCAAGACTCCGCAATTGAGACTCGGTCAGGTCAAGGTGTGCAACCTGCCCTGTGGCGTGCACTCCAGCATCCGTGCGTCCAGCGACAACTAACTGCGGGATTACCCCGAAGCGGCGGAAAATGATCGCTAGAGCATCCTCGATGGTGCCCTGAACGGTGCGCAGCGGCGGCGGCTGCTTTCCCCAACCAAAGAAGTTGGTGCCGTCATAGGCAATGTCGAGGCGCAGTCGAGTAAAAGGGGTTGCGTCCGGCGCAAGCGGCGAGCCGTCTGGTACCTCTTCAGTCATAGTTCAACCCTATTTCAACAAGAAAACCCCGGCCCGCACGAAGCGGAACCGGGGTCTTCTCAAGCGAAGAAAGTTACTTCTCTTCTGCAGTCTCTTCGGTTGCAGCCTCATCGGCGACAACTTCTTCAGCAGGAGCTTCCTGGGCGGCGGGCTCTTCTGCAGCAGCCTTGGGCTCAGCCTTAGCTGCGGCCTTCGGCGCCTTCTTCTTAGGCGTTACGGGCTCAAGAACGAGTTCCATCTGAACCATCGAAGCGTTGTCACCCTTGCGGAAACCAAGCTTCGTGATGCGGGTGTAACCACCATCACGGTTCTCAACCTGCGGTGCGATGACCGTGAAGAGTTCGTGAATGACGGTCTTGTCGCCGATGATTCCGAGCGCGCGGCGACGGTTGTGCAGGTCACCCTTCTTCGCGAACGTGATCAGACGCTCAGCAACGGGACGCAGGCGCTTGGCGCGCGTTTCCGTTGTCTTGATGCTCTTGTGCGTGAACAGGGCTGCGGCCAGGTTGGCGAGCATGTGGCGCTCGTGCGCCGGTCCACCGCCGAGACGCGGGCCCTTAGTAGGTGTAGGCATTTTCTAGTTCTCCAGTGTCAAAGGTTCGAGCCAGCGGCTCAAGCGTTGGTCTCGTCGTCGGCGTATCCGCCGTAGAAGTGTGCTCCGTCAAATCCGGGAACGCTGTCCTTCAACGACAGACCCATTTCGACAAGCTTGTCGCGCACTTCATCAACCGACTTCTGACCGAAGTTACGGATGTTCATGAGCTGGGTCTCCGACAGAGCGACCAGTTCACTAACGGTGTTGATGCCTTCGCGCTTGAGGCAGTTGTAGCTGCGCACCGAAAGATCAAGATCTTCGATCGGCATACTGAGCTCGGTCGAGAGCACGGCGTCAACCGGTGCGGGACCAATCTCAATACCCTCTGCCGCCGTGTTGAGCTCGCGAGCGAGTCCAAACAGTTCGGTCAGCGTGCGGCCGGCCGAAGCCACTGCATCACGAGGAGTGATAGCCGACTTGGTTTCGACATCCACCACGAGACGGTCGAAGTCAGTGCGCTCACCGGCACGAGTTGCCTCGACGCGGTACGTGACTTTGAGTACGGGCGAGTAGATCGAGTCGACCGGAATTTGGCCGGCTTCGCTGAACTCGCTGCGGTTCTGCGTTGCGGTGACGTAGCCACGGCCACGCTCGATGGTCAGCTCAAGTTCAAACTTGGCTTTGTCGTTGAGCGTTGCAATGACGAGTTCCGGGTTGTGGATCTCTACACCGGCAGGCGCAGAAATGTCAGCCGCGGTAACTTCACCTGAACCCTGCTTGCGCAGGTAAGCGGTGATGGGCTCGTCGTGCTCGCTGGAGACTACGAGGTTCTTGATGTTAAGGATGACCTCAGTCACGTCTTCTTTAACACCGGCGACGGTGCTGAACTCGTGAAGGACTCCATCGATACGGATGCTGGTAACAGCTGCTCCGGGGATCGACGAAAGAAGGGTGCGACGAAGTGAGTTTCCGAGGGTGTAACCGAAACCGGGTTCAAGCGGCTCGATAACGAACCGTGAACGGAATTCGGAGATGTTCTCCTCAGCAAGGGTGGGACGCTGTGCAATGAGCACTGGTAATTCCTTTCGGCAAAGTGTCCGCTATATGACACTTGTGGGCGACGGGTGGCTGGCCCGACGTTGTATTGAGTTGTGCGCTGGAACTGTGAGCGAGGGCCACAAGGGCCCTCGCCACGACGCCAGCACTAGCGAGTTGCCTCGCTAGTACGGCGTGAAACTAAACGCGACGACGCTTGGGCGGACGGCAACCGTTGTGCGTCTGCGGTGTTACGTCGTTGATCGAACCCACTTCGAGGCCAGCGGCCTGCAGTGAACGGATCGCAGTTTCGCGACCTGAACCCGGTCCCTTGACGAAAACGTCTACCTTCTTGACACCGTGCTCCTGAGCCTGGCGTGCAGCCGACTCAGCGGACATCTGTGCAGCGTAAGGGGTCGACTTGCGCGATCCCTTGAAGCCGACGACGCCTGACGACGACCAGCTCAGTACTGCGCCAGTGGGGTCGGTGATGGTGACGATGGTGTTGTTGAACGTTGACTTGATGTGAGCCTGGCCCACAGCAACATTCTTCTTTTCTTTACGACGCGGCTTACGAGCGGCCGATTTTGGTGCTGCCATTGTTTTCTCCTAAAACGTTGATGGCGACGACGCTGGGGTTGAACCCAGGGTCTATCGGGCCTTCTTCTTGCCGGCTACGGTGCGCTTCGGGCCCTTACGGGTACGAGCGTTGGTCTTCGTGCGCTGTCCGTGAACGGGCAGTCCCTTGCGGTGACGGATACCCTGGTAGCTGCCGATCTCAACCTTGCGGCGGATGTCTGCTGCAACCTCACGACGGAGGTCACCTTCTACTTGGAAGTTTCCTTCGATGTAGTCGCGCAGCGCGATGAGTTGATCGTCGGTGAGATCCTGAACACGGATCTCTCCGCTGATCTGGGTGTCGGCGAGGGTCTTGAGTGCCCTCGTGCGGCCAACACCGTAAATGTAAGTCAGTGCGACCTCTACACGCTTGTCGCGTGGGATGTCGACGCCGGCTAGACGTGCCATAGTGGCTTCTCCTGTTGATGAGTGGAGGTCTGTAGCAGCACCTGTGCACCGGCCTCCAACCGATGGTGTCCCCGTGGCCAGCGTGCGCTGACGTCAGATCTGGTGTTGCTAGTTCTTTGTATTGAGTTGTGTGCTGCGGTGTTCAGCAATTACTCGCCTCACACCCGCAACGGGTGCGATCTGCTCGCGGAACCTTAGCCCTGGCGTTGCTTGTGGCGCGGGTTCGACTTGCAGATAACCATGACGCGTCCGTTGCGGCGAATAACGCGGCAGTGGTCGCAGATGGGCTTAACGCTGGGGTTAACCTTCATTATTTTTCCTTGTGAATCGCTGTCTTCGTTCCACTAGCCCGCAAGGGCGGAGTGGACGTTACTTTCCAGCGCGATCTACTTGTAGCGGTAGGTGATACGGCCGCGAGTCAGGTCATACGGGCTCAGCTCTACAACTACACGGTCCTCAGGGAGGATTCGGATGTAGTTCTGTCGCATTTTGCCGGAGATGTGCGCGAGCACAACGTGGCCGTTCGTCAACTCAACACGAAACATCGCGTTGGGCAGAGCCTCGACTACTGCTCCTTCGATCTCAATGACACCGTCTTTTTTGGCCATAGCCTCTTCGTCGCTATAAGTGTGGTTCGCTGGTCTGCGTGGATTGTGGTGAGCGGCTTTCAAGAAAGCCAAGGCGCGAAAAAATCGGCCTGAAACACCAAAGAGCAAGCCTACGCTAATCCCGGGCGTTTCGCCAAGTTGGGTCTAGGATTGCTCGCTGACCATTGTGACGGCGTCGGCATAGAGGGCGTCACCGTCACGAAGACCCATTACCTGTGTCACAAATTCGGCGGCGGAAAGCGATGACCTCAGCTCGAGCATCCGCACGCTTTCAGGGTCTTCTGCAACATCGAACTGCAGGGCCGCTCCCATCGCTCGCAAGAGTGCGCTCGGCGTGGTGCCGGACGCCGCGAGCTCGCTTGCCGGGCTGACAAATCGTTCATTGCGCGAGAGCTTGCGCAATGGGCTGCGCCCGACGCGTTCAGGCGTATCCGGCAAGTAAGGGTTGCTGAAACGACGCGTGCAGGTCGAGACGTATTCGGCGTGCTCTGCTGCATCGAATCCGTGTTTTGCGATGAGCATCGCACTCGTCTCAGCGAGAACTGCAGCAACCTCTGAAGAGACAGCGTCGATATCCATCGCGGCTGCCAGAGTCTGCGCGCCATGGGCACGACCGTGGTACGCCAACGTGGCGTGACCGGTGTTCACCGTGAATAGTTTTCGCTCGATGTACGGCTCAAGATCCTCGACAAAATGCACGTCGGCGATCTCGGGAACGTTGTCTCCGAAAGGGGCACTTTCAATCGCCCACTCGAAAAAGTCCTCCACTGTAACGTCTAGCCCGGCATCAGCACCCTGGGCGGGAACAATTCGGTCCACAGCAGTGTTCGCGAAGATGGCCCGCGCGGCAAGCATTTCAGCATCCACCGCAACTGCCACTTCAGCGCGAAGATTGTTCGTCGCGTACAGCGCGTTCTCGCACGCGAGCACCTGAAGCGGAGGCAGATCTTCAGCGCGATTCTTGATTGCGTTCGCGATGAGCGGGGCAACAAACTTCAGGATGTTCGGTCCCACCGCCGTCGTCACCATGTCAGCGGTCGCGATCTCGTCGATCACTGCCGCTTCGTTGCTTGCGCTGTTGAGAGCGCGGAAGTTGTTTACCGTCCAGGTGTGAGGCTGCTCCCCGACTTCATGGACCTTGTAACTGTCTGCGGCGGCCAAAGCGTCGATGAGTGGCGCCGCAACATCCGCGAACACGATCTCGTAACCCGCCTTGTGCAGAATGAGGCCAACGAAACCACGGCCAATGTTGCCCGCCCCGAAGTGAACGGCCTTCATGCGTTGTTCAATTCACCCAGGAGAGCAAGAAGCTCCTCCTCGTCGGAGGCATCGATGAGTTTCTGCACTTCGTCGTTGTCACTGAAGATAGTGGCAACGGCGGCCAGGGTGTCCATATGCCCACCGTCTTTGCCCGCGATGCCGACGACGAAACGAACTTCGTTGCCATCCCAATCAATGGGGTCCGCGTACCGCACGAACGAGAGCGCAGACGACAAGATCGTGTCCTTGCCCTCGTTCGTGCCGTGCGGGATGGCCAAGAAGTTACCCATGAAGGTTGACGTCAACTCTTCACGAGCCTTCATGAAGCCAAGGTACTCGGGCGTTACAGCACCGGCGGTTATGAGAATCTCAGCCGCCTCAGCGATTGCGTCCTCTTTGGTGCGCGCGGTGCCATCCGCTTTGATCTGGCTTAGCTCGAGTACCTTGCTCATGATTTCTCCTCTTACTTGCTCACCATGTCAACGACTTCATCGTATTTGGGACTGTTCATGAAGTTATCAACTGAAACATGGATCGCGCCGGGAACTTTCTCCGAGGCTCGTGCGGTCAGCTGATTCTGCGTGATAACGAGGTCTTCCGAACCATCAAGGTTCGAGATCGCCTTGTTCGTCACATTGATTCCCTCGACGCCCGCCTTCTTGAGTTTGTTGCGCAGCACAGTTGCACCCATAGCGCTTGAACCCATCCCGGCATCACATGCGAAGACAACGTTCTGGATCTTGGTTGCTGTCGCAGCACCACCAGCGGTTGCCGCAGTTGCAGCACTTGCGCTGTTTGTGTTGAGCAGGTCTCCAACGGCGCTCTCGCGGCCCTTGTTCGCTTCGTTCTTCGCCACGGCAGCCGCGAGTGCGTCGTCTCCGTTAGCAAGCGCTTCAAGGTCGCGCTTGCGACCGGCACGAATGATCACCGAAGCGACTGCGAACGAGACCGCTGTGGAGAAGACAACGGAGAGGATGACTCCCGGGAAGCTTCCCAGAGGGGTCTGCGCGAGCACCGCAATGATCGATCCCGGTGCTGCAGGCGCCCGCAGTCCGGACTGGAAGATCACGTTCGTCAGGACACCTGTCATTCCACCGGCAATTGCAGCCACAACCAAGAGCGGCTTGGCGAGAACGTAGGGGAAGTAGATCTCGTGGATACCGCCGACGAACTGGATCAGAATCGCGCCAGGAGCACTTGCGCGCATCAGACCCACTCCGAATACGAGGAATGCAAGCAGGATTCCCAAACCGGGACCGGGGTTTGCCTCGATGAGGAAGAGGATTGATTGTCCGGTCTCTTGTGCCTGGATGGTTCCCAGCGGCGTGAATACGCCATGGTTGATGGCGTTGTTGAGGAAGAGAATCTTTCCCGGTTCGACGAAGATGCTCGCCAACGGCAACAAACCATTCTGAACAAGGAACTCGACAACCGCCTCCAAGCCATTACTAATCGCCCTCACGACAGGAGCGATCAGGAAGAACGCTCCGATAGCGAGAATCATGCCGACGATTCCGCCGGAGAAGTTGTCGACGAGCATCTCGAAGCCAGCACGAATCTTGCCAGCCCAGAGTCCGTCGATCTTCTTCATAATCCACGCGGCGCCGGGGCCGACAATCATGGCACCGAGGAACATCGGAATACCTGCACCGAGGATGACCCCCATCGTTGCAATCGTTCCGATGACTCCACCGCGAACTCCGTAGACCATACGGCCGGCGGTGTTAGCGATGAGCAAAGGCAAGAGGTAGGTAATCATTGGACCGACGAGGCCTGTGTTCTCTACGTCCGGGTCGAGGCTCCACCCGCCGAGTTGCTGCACCCACACCGGGTCGATGCCGAGCAGCGGCAACCAGCCTGTTTGGATGAACAGAGCGGTGATGAAGCCCCACGCGATGAATGCCGCAATGTTGGGCATCACCATTCCGCTGACGAAGGTTCCAAATTTCTGGACCCCTACGCGCGCACCGCCAGTCTTGGCGGTCGTAGACGACGTTGTCATTTTTTTACTCCGATATCTGTGATGTTGGGATACTGCAGGGGAAGCAAGTGAGCACGGCTAGTTTTCGTCGTGATCTGTACTAAGAATTTCGGTCAGCTCTGCGATGACGGCATCTGCACCATCGCCTTCCGCGGAGATGGTGACCTCGTCTCCATGGCTTACCCCGAGCGAGATAACGCTCAGGATGCTCGACGCGTTGACTGATTTGTCACCCTTCGCGATCGTGACATCGAGGCCGGAAGCCGCTGCCGCTTGGGTGAAGAGTGACGCAGGACGAGCATGGAGCCCGTGTGACGATGCCACTCGGATAGTTTGTTCAGCCATTGTTGCTGCTTTCTGTTGTCGCGTGGGGGAAGGCATCGAGGAGGTCGAGGGCGATATCTGCCCCAGCCGCGTTGAAGTTGATCACCGGAAGCTGGATCGCTCGCGCGCCAATCGCCACCGCGGCTTCTTCGGCCTGGTCGAAGAAATCTGAGACGTGTGAGCTCACCAACACAACGTCGACGGAAGCGAGTGGCATGCTGAGCGCTGCGATACTGGCCGGTGTGAACGTATGAGTAAGACCACGAACGTTTGCCTGGCGGCGAAGTGCGTGCGCCAAGAAGGTGCTCGAGGCACCTGCGCCGCAAAGAACCAGCACTGTAGACACCTGATCGCCTCCTCGCGAAAACCACACGAACTTCCTTCGCTCACTATCGTCGCTCGCGCGGGGCCCTTAGCTCCAGTAGTTAAGCTTCCGCCCCGGCGGAAAGGTTCATACGCAAGAATGGTTACCTCATGCTCGATAACCACGCGCGACTCATAGAACTCCTCGCTCAGTCAGAGGCGTGGGTGACGGCTGCCGAGCTCGCAGACAAACTCGGCGTCACTACTCGCAGCGTGCGCAGTTATGTAACCGCCGTCAAGTCGTCTGCGCTGCCCCTAGAAGTCATTGAGTCCTCGACATCGGGCTATCGCCTCAATCGCGACAACTATGCCGAGTTCCTCAAGGGAGCGTCCAACCGCGATGCAGAGCGCCCGCGCGATCGTCAGTACCATCTGGTTCGCCGCCTCGGAGACGCTCCCGAGGGCTCAGATATCCATGCGCTTGCCGAGAGCTTCTTCGTGAGCGAGTCGACAATTGAAGCAGACCTCCGGAAAGTCAAAGCCGTCGTTGAAGAGTCGGGCCTCACGCTCACGCGCCGAGGTCCACTTGTGATCTTGGCCGGAACCGAACCCAATTTGCGTCGCTTGCTCAGCAAGATGTTTCGTCACGAGGAATCTCAGGGATTTTTGGAACTCGAGAGTATTCAGCGCGAGTTCGAGTCGTCCGATCTTCGCTCATTCAAAACTGCACTACTCGAACTTCTCGACTCGCATGGGTATTTCGTTAATGAGTACGGGATCAACCACGTACTTCTCCACGTAGCGATCGCGGCGGACCGAACTTCGCCAGCAGGAACCGAACTCACTACCACCGATTCGGCAGCTACTGCCAAACCGGTGAACGAGGTAGCCACTTTTTCGCGCGACCTAGCTGCACTCATTACGACACATTTTGGCGCAAACTTGCGCCAAGACGATGTCAACGAGATTGAGCTTCTGCTCACTACCCGAGTTATCACTCGACCTGCCGGAGCAGGTTTCCCCGCCGATGTTGACCTCGACGAACTCACATCTCGCGTACGGCGGACGGTGCAGCACGTGGGCGAGGAGTACCTCATCGACCTCGACGATGACGACTTCATCATGAGACTGTCACTTCACGTGCGCAACCTCATCGTGCGAGCGCAGGACCTCTCGTACTCGCGAAATCCGATGACGCGGTCGATCAAAACCACCTATCCGATGATTTATGAACTCGCCGTGTTTATCGCCGCCGAGGTGCAGCGCGAGGAGGGGATTGTTATTCACGATGATGAGATCTCCTACATCGCCCTTCACGTCGGCTCACACCTTGAGCGTCAGGCGAAACGCGAAGTGCGCCTCACCGCTGCGCTTGTCTGCCCCAATTATCACGACCTCCACGTCATCCTTCGCGAACGCATCGAAGCGGTGCTGGGCGACGAACTGCAACTCCGCATCGTCATCACGCGAACCGATGTGGATCTTGCCGAGCTCTCGACCGACCTTGTGCTGACGACGATCGATCTTCGGTCTTTCGCCGACAACGTTATTCTGATCCAGCCTTTTCTCACTGAGACAGACGTCGATGCCATTCGCCGAGCTATAGGACGGGTGCGTCGCCTGCGTCGACGACGTCAACTCACCGATGAGCTGCTCCGATTCTTCGACCCCGCACTCTTCCTCCGCAATTTCACGGCACCCAGCGAAGAAGCGATGATTGCTGCTCTGGGACATCGGATGATCGAGGCCGGCGTCATTGACCACAGCTACATCACCGGTGCCATAGAACGCGAACGGATGTCGTCAACCGCGTTCACTGACACCCTCGCGGTCCCCCACGCAATGACGATGAACGCCCACCGCACTGCGATCAGCATCGTCATCAACGAGACGCCTATGCCGTGGGGAGAGAACCGCGTCAATGTGATTGCGTTAATCGCGTTCAGCGCAGCGGGACGAACGACTTTCCAAACAGTGTTCGACCAGTTCGTTACTGTCTTCTCGGATCGGGACTACGTCCAACAGCTCGTCAAAAAGGCTGTGGACTTCCCCACCTTTATCGATGAACTCGTGCGGGGCATAGAGGATTAGGCGTCCAACGCTGCGAACTGCACGCTCCGGTGTCGCAGCGTGCAGTTCAAAGAAAAATCCCCGCGGCCCTAGGCAGCGGGGATTTCTTCAGTACAAGGGTCAGCGCGAACCAGCGTCAGTCGCTGAGATTCCACGATCGAACAGCGCCTCAGTGATTCGTGCCGTCACGGCATCGATTTCGCCGAGCGCATCGATAGTTACCAACACGCCACGATCAGCGTACGTCGTGATCAGCGGGGCTGTTTGCTCGCTGTAGACCTCAAGGCGGTGACGTACGACGTCTTCGGTGTCGTCGCTACGGCCCTGCTCGAGAGCACGCTTACGAAGACGTCCGATAACAATCTCGGGATCGGCTTCGAGCTCGACAACGACATCGAGCGCAGCGCCGTGGCTCGCAAGGAAAGCGTCAAGTTCACGGACCTGGTCTGTCGTGCGCGGGTAGCCGTCGAGGAGGAAGCCATTCTTGGCATCGTCATCCTCAAGGCGATCACGAATGAGAGCGTTTGTCAGGGAATCGGGAACGTTGTCGCCGGCATCCATGAATGCCTTCGCTTTGTTTCCGAGCTCGGTTCCGTTCTTCACATTGCTGCGAAAAATATCTCCAGTGGAGATTGCCGGAACGCCGTAGATCTCGGCGAGACGAGCAGCCTGGGTGCCTTTTCCAGCGCCAGGGGGACCAATCAGGAGGAGTCGTGTCAACGCAACAAACCTTCGTAATGGCGTTGCTGCAACTGGGAATCGATTTGCTTGACAGTCTCAAGACCGACACCAACGATAATCAGGATGCTAGCTCCGCCGAATGGGAAATTCTGGTTGGCCCCGATGACCACAAAAGCGATCAGCGGGATCATTGCCACAAGGCCGAGATACAGCGAGCCGGGCAGGGTCACACGAGTCAGTACGTAGTCAAGGTATTCAGCGGTCGGTCGACCTGCGCGAATACCTGGAATGAAGCCGCCGTACTTCTTCATGTTGTCGGCTACTTCTTCAGGGTTGAACGTGATTGCCACGTAGAAGTAAGTGAAGCCGACGATAAGCAGGAAGTAGCCGATCATGTAAATCGGGCTATCACCGGAGACCAGGTTGTTCTGGACCCAGACAACCCATGCTGCGGAAGTCTCTCCAGCTTGTGGCTGGTTGAACTGCGCGATCAGAGCGGGGAGGTACAAGAGTGACGATGCGAAAATCACGGGGATCACACCGGCCATGTTGACCTTGATAGGGATGTAAGTGTTGTTGCCGCCATACGTGCGACGACCGACCATACGCTTGGCGTACTGCACGGGGATACGACGCTGGGACTGCTCGACGAATACGACAGCTCCCATAATGAGTATTCCCATGAGAAGCACGAGAACGAAGGTCTCGATACCGTTGCTGACGTAGATGCCCCAGAGCGCGCTCGGGAACGTGGCTGCGATCGAGGTGAAAATCAGCAGCGACATACCGTTACCGATACCGCGCTCGGTAACCAGCTCACCCATCCACATAATGAGGCCAGTACCGGCCGTCATGGTAATAACCATGAGCAAGATTGCGTACCACGCGTCGTTCGTAATGAGCTGGCTGCACTCCGCAACACCAGCCGACTGGAACAGTGCGCCGCTTCGGGCAACAGTGATGAGTGTCGTCGACTGAAGAATCGCGAGAGCGATCGTGAGGTAACGGGTGTACTGAGTCAGCGTCGCTTGACCTGACTGGCCCTCTTTGTGAAGAGTCTCGAAGTGCGGGATGACCACGCGAAGTAGTTGCACGATGATCGACGCCGTGATGTACGGCATGATTCCGAGTGCAAATACGGAAAGTTGAAGGAGCGCCCCACCGCTAAAAAGGTTGATGAGGTCGTACAGCCCGCCGCTGGAAGAGTTCGCTGCAAGGCAGGCCTGAACGTTACCGAAGTCAACGAACGGCGCGGGGATGAAGGAGCCAAGCCTAAACAGCGCGATGATGCCTAGCGTGAACCCGATCTTCCTGCGAAGGTCAGGCGTGCGGACAATCCGCGCGACAGCTTTAAACACAAGGCCTCCGATTTATCTATGTACTACGGGCGAGTGGGGAACCCCGATGCGGGATTCCCCACTCAACCTGCCTGCGTTTGCCACCGGTGTGGCCTACGCGACACTAACGTTTGTCGTAGTGACAGTTACTGAACCGAACCGCCGGCTGCAACGATCTTCTGCTCGGCAGAGCCGGAGACCTTGTCAACTACAACGTTCAGCTTAACCGTAATATCACCCTGACCAAGAACCTTGACCTTTTCGTTCTTGCGAACGGCGCCCTTCGACACGAGATCTGCAACGGTTACGTCGCCACCCTTGGGGTAAAGTTCCGCGAGCTTCTCAAGGTTTACAACCTGGTACTCAACACGGAACGGGTTCTTGAATCCGCGCAACTTAGGTGCACGCATTACGAAGTTGATGTTTCCAGCTTCGAAGCCGAGACGCATGTTGTAACGCGCCTTCGTTCCCTTGGTTCCACGACCCGCAGTCTTACCCTTGGATCCCTCACCACGACCAACACGCATACGGTCCTTCTTGGCACCGGCAGCGGGACGGAGGTGGTGCATCTTCAGAACCTGCGGGCGGCTTG
>Ga0209344_10000170_pt1 | contig 136133 bp, 135 predicted proteins | sample Cruoilmetagenom6_FD_187293 | JGI IMG/M metagenome (GOLD analysis project Ga0209344, IMG submission 187293) | Oil polluted marine microbial communities from Coal Oil Point, Santa Barbara, California, USA - Santa Barbara Oil Seep Sample 6 (SPAdes)... | ecosystem: Environmental > Aquatic >... | reverse complement strand
AAGAAGACTATGCCCGCCATATCGTTGAGGAGCTGACGGCGCTTGCAGCGCTTGAAGGCGAAGAGAATGATCTGGCCGAGCGACGGCAACGCTTGATGCAGCTGGAAAAGGCCGCCGACGAAGTGCGCGATGCCGATGAGATATTGAACGGTTCGGCAGCACCTGGCCCGGCCATGGCAGCCCTGATGCGCCGGCTGACGCGCAAGGCGGATAGCGAGGGCGGGCTGTTCACCCTGGTGGTTGAGGCGCTGGATGCCGCTTTGCTGGCGCTGGACCGGACCTCGGATGCGCTTGAAACCTTGAAGCGCGAAATGGCGTTTGACCCCTCCGAACTCGAACAGACTGAAGAACGCCTGTTTGCCCTGCGGGCGGCGGCGCGCAAGCATCAGGTGAGCTGTGATCAGCTGCCGGAGGTTCTGGCGCGCTATACGGCTGACCTGCAGGCTTTGCAAAGCGGCGAGGAAAACCTCAAGGCGCTGGAAGCCGAGGCGATGAAGGCGCGAACGGCCTATGTTGCGGCCGCTGAAAAGCTGAGCGCAACCCGGACCAAGGCGGCGCGGGAGCTGGAAAAGGCCGTGGGGGCTGAATTGCCGGATCTCAAGCTCGGCTCAGCGAAATTCATCGTCGACCAGCAGGCGGATGTGAGCCGGGTTTCGGCGCATGGTTTTGACCAGATTGCCTTTCACGTGCAGACCAATCCGGGCACCAGCCCCGGCCCGATGATGAAAGTCGCCTCGGGCGGCGAGCTGTCGCGGTTTTTGCTGGCGCTGAAAGTCGTGCTGGCGGACCGGGGCTCGGCACCGGTGCTGATATTTGACGAAATCGATACCGGGGTGGGCGGTGCGGTTGCCGATGCGATTGGCCGCCGGCTGGCGCGGCTGGCCGGCAAGGTGCAGGTGTTGTCCGTCACCCATGCGCCGCAGGTGGCGGCGCGGGCGGACAGCCATTTGCTGATCGAGAAACAGGCCGTGGACGAGGGGGCGTTTGTGCGCACCCATGTGCGGCCGCTGGATGGACAGGCCCGCAATGAAGAAGTGGCGCGCATGCTGGCCGGTGCCAAGGTGACAGATGAGGCCCGGGCCGCGGCGACGCGCCTGCTTTCGGAATTGCATTGATGGACGATGAAGTCGAGAATCTCGGGGTCGATGCGGCAAAGGCTGAACTTGACCGGCTGCATAAGGCGCTGAGCGCGGCGGACATCGCCTATCACCAGCAGGACAAGCCCGACATTACCGATGCCGAATATGACGCGATGAAACAGCGTTATCTGGCGATCGAGATGGCGTTTCCGCAATTGAAGCGCGCCGACAGTCTTGGTGAAAAGGTGGGGGCAGCACCCGCTGAAGGCTTTGCCAAGGTTACCCATGCCATTCCCATGCTCAGCCTTGGCAATGCGTTTTCCGATGAGGACGTTGAGGATTTTGTGCAGCGCGGGCGCAAGTTTTTCGAGCGCGAGAAAGATTTGCAGCTCGATTTTACCGCCGAGCCGAAGATTGACGGGTTGTCGGCCTCATTGCGTTATGAGAACGGCGTGTTCGTGCAGGGGGCGACGCGCGGCGATGGCGCGGTGGGCGAGGATATTACCGCCAATCTCAAGACCATTGCCGATATTCCCAAACGCTTGAAGGGGACCGGCTGGCCCGAGGTGATCGAGGTGCGCGGCGAGGTCTATATGACCCATGACGAGTTCCGCAAACTCAATGAGCGGGCCTTGGCCGAGGGCAAGCCCGCCTATGTCAATCCGCGCAATACGGCGGCGGGATCGCTGCGGCAGCTCGATTCATCGATTACCGCCAGCCGGAAGCTGAAATTCTTTGCCTATGCCTGGGGCTATACCTCGGCGCCATTTGCCGAAACCCAGTTTGAGGCGGTGCAGAAGCTGGCGGATTGGGGTTTTGTCATCAATCCGCTGATGATCCGCACGGCGAGCGTTGCCGAGATGGTGGCGCATTATCGCGAGATCGAGGTGCAGCGGGCAACCTTGGGGTATGACATTGACGGGGTGGTCTACAAGCTCGACCGGCTGGATTTGCAGCAGCGCTGGGGCTTTGTGGCGCGGGCACCGCGCTGGGCGATTGCGCACAAGTTTCCTGCCGAACAGGCAACGACCATTCTTGAAGCGATCGATATTCAGGTGGGGCGCACCGGCGCGCTGACACCGGTGGCACGGCTGACGCCAGTGACCGTCGGTGGCGTGGTGGTGGAAAACGCGACGCTGCACAATGAAGACGAGATCAACCGCAAGGATGTGCGGGTCGGCGACACGGTGGTGGTGCAACGGGCCGGGGATGTGATCCCGCAGATTGTATCCGTGGTGGATGACGACGCGCACAAGGCCCGGGAAAAATACGAATTTCCAACGATTTGCCCGGCCTGCGGGTCGCCGGCGGAGCGGGACGTCAATCCCAAGACCGGCAAGCTGGATGTGATCCGGCGCTGTACCGGGGAGCTGGTGTGTCCGGCGCAGGCGGTGGAGCAGCTCAAGCATTTCGTCTCGCGCAATGCGCTGGATATCGATGGGCTGGGCGACAAGCAGGTGGCGGCTTTTTATGAAGACGGCCGGATTGTGCATGCGGCGGATATTTTCACGCTGGCCGAGCGCGACGCCAAATCGCTGAAACGGTTGAAAGATCAGGACGGCTGGGGCGAGACCTCGGTCAAAAAACTGTTCGCAGCGATTGAGGCGCGGCGGGAGCCGGAGCTCGACCGGTTCATCTTTGCCCTTGGGATTCGTCATGTGGGCGAGACGACAGCGGCACTGTTTGCCAAGACCTATGGCACGTTCGAGGCGTTCCGCGCGGCGGCGATTGCAGCGGCGGCCCATGAGGGCGATGCCTATGAGAGCTTCTTGTCGGTTGATGGCATTGGCGAGACAGTGGCGCAGTCGGTGATCAGCTTTTTTGGCAATGAGCGCAATCAGCGGGCATTGGACGAATTGACCGCCGAAGTGACCCCGCGCGAATATGTGGTGACGGTTTCTGCCGACAGCGAAGTGGCTGGAAAGACAGTGGTTTTCACCGGATCGCTGGAAAAGATGACCCGTTCGGAAGCCAAAGCCATGGCGGAGCGGCTGGGGGCGAAAGTTTCCGGTTCGGTGTCGGCCAAGACCGACATTGTGGTGGCGGGGCCGGGGGCTGGAACGAAGCTGAAAAAGGCCGAGGAGCTGGGGCTGGTGGTTCTGGACGAGGATGGCTGGCTGGAACTGGTGGCGCGCAGCTGATCTGCCGTAAATGCGCCCAGATCGCATGAGTATTTTCAGGGGGCCGCAGTTTGCGGTTTGGGAGTCGGGAATGAAACAAATCAAGTTTGTTGTGGGGCTGTTCTTTCTGGTGGTGACCACAGGCGGGGCCTTTGCCGCGCCGGCGTTTCAGGAGCCTGAGGCGCTGATCGATTACGCCTACAAGCCTTATTCCACTGAGGATTTTCCCGAGGACCCGTTTGAACTGTTCTCCACCGGGCTGCATGCCCTGGTGGATGCCGATGCGACGCGGACCCCGGCGGGAGAGATCGGCACGATTGATTTTGACCCGTTTATCAATGCCCAGGATTATGACGGCGTGGCCATGCGGATCGACCATATGCAAACCGAAGGCAATCAGGCGGTTGTTGATGTGTCGGTGGAGAATTTGGGCGCGCGGCAGACGCTGGTTTTTACGCTGGTCCGGGAAAGCGACGGCTGGCGGATTGATGATATCGAATCGACCACGCCGGGCGGGGAATGGCGGTTGTCGGTGCTGCTGGCCGAGAACGCGCTGGAAAACTGAGGGGGAAACGGGGCGCGGCAATCCATAAGCGGGTTGCACGCGCGGGAATGACACTGTGGCCCCCAAACCCTCATGGTGAGCCTGTCGAACCACGAGGGTTTCGACACCGCGTGCGCCGCCCATCCTTCGACAGGCTCAGGATGAGGTCGGAGTTATGGCAGGCACAAAACCCTCCGCCGTCATTGCGAGCGCCATAGGCGCGCGGCAATCCAGAGCGGGGCGGGCAATTGTAAACGATCATATCCCCCGATCGCCCCCCAATCGTCATACTCGGGCTTGACCCGAGTACCCATGCGATATTGCTGCGCTTCAGGTGGGCGTGGGGGGCGTTGTCCCGCCCTTCGCCGGTGTGGATGGCGGGTCATGGGCCCTTGGGTCAAGCCCGAGGGTGACGAAGGGGGGAGACGGCTGGTTTGTTTGTGTGCTGGGTGCTGCGCGTTCTCACACACCCCTTCTTGCCCGGACTTGATCCGGGCATCCATTCGGTGTGGCGGGTATCGTATGGACCCTCGGGTCAAGCCCGAGGGAGAAGGTGGGGATGGTTGCTTGCTTGGCGCGGCTCTCCGTAGTCATTGCGAGCGCCATAGGCGCGCGGCGATCCAGAAGCGGCTGTCACCGGCACTTGCGGCTCTGGATCGCCACGGCGCTGCGCGCCTCGCGATGACGAAGGGTGTTTTAAAGGGCAGGGGTGCAACCTGTCCCTTTTGCTGTCAAAGCGGGGCTGTTGCCCGTTCCAGCCATGCCTTTACATCACCGGTCACATCGCGCCCGATCTCGTTGAAGACGCGGGCGTGATAGGCGTTGAGCCAGGCGATTTCTGCGTCGGTCATCAGACCCGCCTCGATCAGACGGGTATCGATGGGGGCGAGGGTGAGGGTTTCGAACGCGTAATAGCCCTCGGCAATGTCGCTATTGATGACATGCACCAGATTTTCGATGCGGATGCCAAAGGCACCGGCTTTGTAATAACCCGGCTCATTGGAAATGATATGGCCGGGTGCGAGCGGCATTGTGTAGCGCGGGGAAATGCCGATCGGGCCTTCATGCACCCCGAGGAACGAGCCGACGCCATGGCCGGTACCGTGATTATAGGTGACGCCGGCTTGCCAGAGGAACTGGCGGGCGAGGATATCGATTTGCGCGCCGCTGGTGCCCTTGGGGAAGCGGGCCATGGAAATGGCGATCATGCCCTTGAGGACGCGGGTATAGCGGTCCTTTTCCTCGGCCGTCGCGCCGCCAGTGAACAGTGTGCGGGTGATATCGGTGGTGCCCGAGAGATATTGGCCACCGCTATCGACCAGCATCAACTCGCCCGGTTTGAGGGTGCGGTTGGTGGCCTCGGTCACCCGGTAATGCACAATGGCGCCATGAGCCCCGGCGCCCGAAATGGTCTCAAAACTGATATCGACCAGGGTCTCGTCTTCGCGCCGGAAGGCTTCGAGCTGGGTGACGATATCGATTTCGCTGAGATTGCCGCGCGGGGCGTTGGTATCGAACCAGGCGAGGAATTTGGCCAGCGCCACGCCGTCGCGCCGATGCGCCTCGCGCATGCCCGATAGCTCGGCCCCATTCTTGATGGCTTTGGGGGCAAGGACCGGATCTGGTTTTTTGATCAGGCTGGCCCCGGCTGTCGTCAGGATATCGGCGACGGCGATCGGGGCGGTCGCCGGATCGATCCAGATGTTTTTGGCCTTGGCGGTGAGGCCGGTCAGGGCCGTGGTGAAATCGGCCTTGGGGAACAGATCGACAATGGCTTCAAGGGCATTGTCGGTATCGGGCGTCAGCTTGTCGGGGCTGAGAAAGAGTTGCGGCTCGCCAATAGCCGGGACAATGGCAAAGCCGAGCACGACGGGGGTGTTGGGCACATCATGGCCGCGCATGTTGAACAGCCAGCAAATGCTTTCGGGCAGGGTGAGGACGACCGCATCGGCCTTGGCGGCGATCAGGGTTTGCTGCAAGTCGGCGAGTTTTTCGCTGGCGGTCTTGCCGGCGCGGTTCGCCCCAAGGAATTCGATCTCGCCGAGCGGGGCTTTGGGGCGGTCGGTCCAGACGCTATCGATCAGGTTGTCGACCGGGTGCAGGCTGGCATGGCCGTCAAGCCGTTCGGTGAGGCTGGCGATTTCGCCCGGCGTATGCAGCCAGGGATCGAAGGCGATTTTGGTGCCCTCAGCGAGGTTTTCCGTAAGCCATTCGGCGGCATTGGCGGGCGGGACTTCGACAATCTCGAACAGGGCGGTATCGGTCTGGGCCGGGGCCTGCAGCGTATAGCGGCTATCGACGCAGAGAGCTGCTTTTTGCAGCCCCACAATCGCCATGCCGGCCGAGCCGGAAAAACCGGTGAGCCAGGCCAGGCGCTCTTCGCCGGGCGGCACGGTTTCGCCGCGATGGGCATCGGCGCGGGGGACTAAAAAGGCATCCATGCCCGCCTGCTGCAACGCGGCGCGCACGGCCTTCAGCCTTGGGGCGACCTTTGCGGGATCTGCCCGTTCGGTGAAATTCTGGAAGCTTGTGGGCGGTGTGGTCTGGTCTGGCATGGTCTGGTTCCGGTTGTCATGCCATGCGCTCGTGACATGGCTCATCTGCGCTTGCACGGCTAACTAACTGAATCTAGTGCGCCTATATTCGTTTGCAGCAAGGGGGTGTTGTTATTCCCCTGCTTGAAGATGGAGACTAATCATGACTGAACACAAGAGCTTTTTCCGCAATGTTTTTGATGCGATGATCGAAAGCCGTACCCGCCAGGCCGAGCGTGAGCTTGCCCAGCACCGTCAGCTTTTCAAGCTGGACAATGGTACTTCTGCCAAGCGCTAAGGCTTTTCAAGGATCAGGGTCGCCCATTCTTTGCGGGTAATCCGTTCCTTCAGGATCATGCCTTGCTGTCCGTAGGCGGCGATTACACGCGCCGCCTGTGGTGTCAGAATCCCTGACAGAATAATCGTTGCGCCGGGCATTGCAGCCCGGCCGATTGCCGGAGCGAGCTGGGCCAGAGGCCCGGCGAGTATATTAGCAACGATCAGATCATACGGGCTGTTATCGCTGATCAGGCGGTTTTCGAGGCCCGTGGCTTCCACAGCGATAATATCGTTTGTAACCCCGTTGAGTTCGGCGTTTTCCTTGGTGATGCGCACGGAGACGGGGTCTATGTCGCTGGCAATGACCGGGCGCCGCAGGCGCTTGGCCAGCGCAATGGCCAGAACACCCGTGCCCGTGCCGACATCGAGCAGGAAGCGCGGCTTTTTGCGCTTCAAAATCCGGTCAATGGCTTCAAGACAACCCGTTGTGGTTTCGTGATGGCCCGTGCCGAAGGCTTGCGCTGCATCAATATGCAGGGGCGTCAGCCCGGCGGGGATATTATCCATGTCATGGCTGCCATAGACATAAAAGCCGCCGGCAATGACCGGCTTCAGCCCCTCAAGCGATTTTGACACCCAGTCGAAATCCGGATCGATTTTTTCAACCGCAAAGCTGACCGCGCCGCCGAGCACGGATTTGGCCAGGGCGTTGAATGCCTCGATATCCGGCTGATCGCTGCAGGTGGCCTCAAATACCCATTCCCCATTGTCATCCTCATGCGCTGATGCCGTCAGCGCCAGATCGTCGCGCTCCATGACAGCGTCGACAAGCGCATAGGCCTGTTCCTTGGTCAGCGGGACGGAGATTTGCGATTGGGACATGGGGGCGGCCTTTTGGGGAAATCATGTCCCTTTTCGCGTTCCCGGCAGCTTTAGTCAATTGGGGATATTTGAAAGGGCTAATTGACTCTTCACATCAACTGTGTTCGCTTTTTGTTCTTTTTGATTGAGGATATTATGAGCTATATTGAATTGGAGCATTTCATTATTGCAGCCAAGGCGGCCACCTATGTGGGTGACGGCCACCAGGCCATGGCGAGCCGGCCCGGTTCGCACGACCTGACTTACGCAGAGGGAATCTGGCTTTATCGCGACAGCTATTTTGGCGGCAGCAATTTTTTGGGTCAGGAAGTGGTGTGGCAGCGCGGGGTGCCGGTGTGGGCGATGAATTATTACGGTTTCATCGTCGATCCAAAGCTGATTGATGCGGCGCGGGCCGGGGAGACAATCAAGGCGGCGCTGAGTGAGCTTTACCGCGAGGGGCGGTTTCTCGGCGGTTTTGAATGGCAGGGGCCGCACGGGATCTACCGCGATTATTCCGACGGCTCGTTTGAGCATTTTCAGGGCCATGAGACGATTAGTGTCGACGGGGTCGATGCCTATGGGCTCGATTATCATGGCGGGCTATTGGTGGACTGAGGCGATTGCGGGACCTTGAGGCCAAAGGCTTGGGCGCGGCGATTGACATTGGCGCGCCGGCATGGCGAAGGTCGGCACAAGGTTCAGGCGGAGGCCCGCATGCGGCAGATAAAAGACGAGCAGGCGGGACGGCAACGCCCGCGTTATGCGCTGGTGGATGTGGTGCGCGGCATCGCCATCATTGGCGTGGTATTTTACCATTTTGCCTGGGATTTGCGCTATTTCAACATCATCAGCACCGATGTGGATGTGGCACCGGGCTGGTTTTTCTTCGCCCGCACGCTGCTGGCGGCATTCCTGTTTTTGACCGGGGTCAGTCTGGTGCTGGCGCATGGAAGCGGGATTCGCTGGCACCCGTTCTGGAAACGGTTCGGGATTGTCACCGCTGCCGCCCTGATGGTGAGCCTTGGCACCTATATTTTCATGCCGGATGCCTTCGTCTATTTCGGGGTGCTGCACGCCATTGCGCTGTTCAGCCTGATGGGACTGGCATTTTTGCGCGCGCCGCTCTGGCTGGTCGGGGCGCTGGGCGTTGCGATGTTTGTCGCCTATTTCAATTTTCAGTCGCCGCTGTTCAACAGCCGCGAATTATCCTGGATCGGCTTTTGGACCGTGCCGCCGCTGACCGAGGATCTGGTGCCGGTTTTTCCCGGCTTTGGTTTCACCCTGTTCGGGATTTTGCTGACGCGGCTGGCGCTGGTGAGCGGGTTTGCCACGCGCATCGCCGCGATCGGGGCCGAGGGCCGCATGCTCGGCGCATTGAAACAGGCCGGGCGCTGGAGCCTTGTCATTTATCTGGTGCATCAGCCGATCCTGTTGGGGATTTTGACGCCGCTGGCGCCCTATCTGGTGCATGAGAGTCCAGCGCAGCGGAGCGAGGCGTTTTTCGGTGCCTGTTTTTCATCCTGCCTCGAGCAGGAGGGGAATGCCACCCAGTGCCGCGCCTATTGCGGCTGTGCGCTGGAACAGGTCGAGACGGGCGATTTATGGGCCGAGCTGAACCGGCCGGACGCGGGGCAGAGCCCGGCCGTGGGTGAGGTGATCAAATTGTGCCGGGCAATGTCGCTGGATGGTGACAAGCCGGTTGATCTGGTGGAGTGAGTGCTGAGGGGTCTGTGGCTCATGGCAGACCGGTTTGGTAGGAGAAAAATATGTATGGTTTGATTGGCCGCATGCTGGCAGTGCCGGGACAGCGCGATGCGCTGGCGCAATTGATGACTGAAGGTATGGGCGTGATGCCGGGCTGCCGCGTTTATGTGGTGGCGCTGGATGCCGCCAATGCCGATGCGATATGGATCAGTGAAGTGTGGGACAGTGCCGACGCGCATAAGGCCTCGCTGGACCTGCCCGCGGTGCAGGCACTGATCGGGCAGGCGCGGCCACTGATCGCGGGCATGGACAAAAGGGTGGAAACGGTGCCGCTGGGGGGCATCGGGCTTTAGTTTTCTGCCGATTCCAGGGTTTTTATATATTGAATAATGGCTTCGGCCTGATCGGGATCAAACTCGAATTCGGGCATTTCGGGATGGGCGGTGACAAGCCCCTCGACCAGCGCCTCGCTGAGCAATTCCACATCATAACGATCATGCAACTCGCGAAACGGCGGCGCGGGGGCAAAGCGGCTGTCGCCGGTTTTGCCGATGGCGTGGCAATCGGTGCAATAAAGCGTCACCATTTTCAGCCCCAGCGCCACTTGCGCCTCATCGGCATGGGCGGGGATGAGCAGCGCAATGAGGGCGCAGAGGCCGAGCAAGGGTTTCATGATGGTCTCCGGTTTTGGAGAGGATAGCGGGATTTGCGGGGGCGTGTCTTGATCGGGGTCAATTTGGGGTGGGCGGTTGGGTTTGGGTGCAGTGGCTGGTGCTGTGCTAGCCGCTCTGGATTGCCGCGCGGCGGGGCCGCTCGCAATGACGGGGGCTGGGGCGCGGTTTGTGGGGTGTGGCACGGTTGGGCATTGACCCGAGGGTCAAGCCCGAGGCTGCGGCTTGACACCCGGTTTGTGGGTGCCCGTCATTCCCGTGAAGACGGGAATCCAGCGCGCCATGTCCATGGCGCAGAGGATCTTTCGCGGGCAGGACTGCCCGCACTGGATTCCCGCCTGCGCGGGAATGACGTTGTGGGGTTGCGTGTTTAGCAACCATCCGCCCGAGAATGACGAGAGAAGACAAGTTATAAATTTGATGGTCTGCTACAATGCTACTCTAGTCTTTTACCTAAGAACTGCCCCATTTCTTTCATGCCGTTCAGCAAGGCTTGGTCGTCCGGCTTAATGAGATGAAATGTTTCCCAAACTTTGCGGGAGATTAGTTCCAAGGTTTCCCAGTTTTCAAAGTTTCCGATGCGAATTGGGGTTGCAACATGGTTGCCTTTGAATTCTTGACCGCCTCTGAAAAATCTATCTTCTCCAGAAACGGCTTGCACCTCTTGGTCGCATCTAACGCCAAATCCAATAATCCAATCGCTTTCGTATCCGGATTTTTTTGCCAATACTTGTGCCATGCCAATCAGATGCCCTAGGCCTTTCGCGACCCCCCCAGGATAGACCTGATAAGATTCTGAGTGGCTAGGCTTGTAAGGGGGATATTCGCCTTCAACAAAAATTGTTCCTGAATGGGTTATCTGCCAGCGACCATTCTCATGATATTCTGGGCCGCCAAATTGGAAATCAACGCCATTGGCGATAGGGCGCCAATTCCTACTATTTCGTGGAATTTCAACTACAGACGGGGTTCGGTATTCTGCAATATGTGTGCTGGGGTCTAGTATTCGACCATTAAATAAATCATCAGCGATATTGGTTAGATTAAGTTGAAATTCAGGTATGGCGAAAAAGCGATATCCAATATTTTCGATAGAATTTGGGATGAGTTTGGAGAGGTCGCTAAGCGAGTTAACCTCCTGCTCAACTCTTTGCAGTTTCATTCGAGAGTCCCAAAACAAATTTTGAAGATCCTGCATAGTTGCTGCCTCCGATCGGTCATCACGACGAATATAGGTGAGAGGAGGGCGACCCACCCCGTGCGGTGCGGAAGTAGATGTTGGAACTGAGATTGCAATATAGCCCGAACCTTCCTCGCCTTTGGCCAGAATGCCTTCAATTCGTAAACCGGAAATTGGGGGATTGATTACCGAACTCAAGGCCGCCCTGAGGCGGTCCAAGAGGTTTGGTAAATCGGGTATGGGGGGAGCGAGGCTCTTGGCTCGTTTTGGAGAGTCTTCGCTTTCTTCGATGCCGACAATAATGTCTCCACCATACGCATTGGCCATCGCAACAATTTCTTTGGCGATGCCGTCGCGTTCTGAATCGTGAATTTTGCGCTTAGTTATCCACCCACTTGCGTCCTGTTTAAGAGGCAAAGCCTCTTTGAACTCCAGCGTGCTGGACTCTGGAACTTCAAGCTCTACCAGCCTGTTAATATCTTCTATTGTCCAATCAGAACCAACGTTCGGTAGAAAAGACATTTCTCACCCCCGCTTCACAAAACTGTCCAGCACCTTTTTCCGGCCCGATTTTTCGAACTCGATGGTCAGTTTGTTGCCCTCGACGCTGGAGACTTTGCCGTAGCCGAATTTGAGGTGAAACACCCGGTCGCCATAGGTGTAGGCGGAGCCGGTGTCGATGGAGCGGGCGACGAGGTCGCCTTCAATCGTTACCGGGCCGGGGCCCTTGCGATTGGCCTGTTGCGCGCGGGCGCGTTTCCAGCCGGGGGTTTCGTAGACGGATTCGAACGGGTCGGTATTGTCGAAGCGCGAGGCGGTGTTGCGGCCGCCATAATTATAGCCGCCATAGGAGGAGCCGGTATCGGTGACCTCGACCACGTCGGCAGGCAGTTCATCGAGAAAGCGCGAGGGAATGGCCGATTGCCAGAGGCCGTGAATGCGCCGGTTCTGGGCCACCGAGATCTTGGCGCGCTTTTTGGCGCGGGTAATGCCCACGTAAGCCAGACGCCGCTCTTCCTCGAGGCCAACCTTGCCGCTTTCATCGAGCGCGCGCTGATGCGGGAACAGGCCTTCTTCCCAGCCGGGTAGAAAGATGGTGTCGAATTCCAGCCCCTTGGCGGAATGCAGCGTCATGATCGAGACCGCATCTTCGGCGTCGCCGCTGTCGCGGTCCATGACGAGGGAAATGTGTTCGAGGAAACCGGCGAGGTTTTCAAATTCCTCCATGGAGCGGACCAGTTCCTTGAGGTTTTCCAGCCGACCCGGCGCATCGGCGGATTTGTCGTTCTGCCACATGGCGGTATAGCCGGATTCATCCAGAATCTGTTCGGCCAGCTCGTGATGGGAAATGGTGCGGGACCGGTCGGCCCAGTCGTCGAACTGGGCGACAAGGGCGCGAAGGGTCGTGCGTTGTTTCGGTTTGAGCTCTTCGGTTTCGACGAGCATGCGGGTTGCCTGCATCATCGGGATTTCTTGCGAGCGGGCGACGTCATGCAAGACCTTGATTGTGGTGTCGCCGAGGCCGCGCTTGGGTACATTGATGATGCGCTCGAAGGCGAGATCATCGGCATGCTGGGCGGTGAGGCGCAGATAGGCGAGGGCATCGCGGATTTCGCGGCGCTCGTAAAAGCGCGGGCCGCCGATGACACGGTAGTTGAGCCCGAGGGTAATGAAACGTTCTTCAAATTCGCGCATCTGGAATGAGGCGCGGACGAGAATGGCCATGTCATTAAGTGCATGGCCATCACGCTGGAGCTGTTCGATGGATTCGCCGAGCTGGCGGGCTTCCTCTTCACTGTCCCAGACCGAGGTGACGGAGATTTTCTCGCCGTCTTCGCCGACATCGGTTTGCAAGGTCTTGCCGATACGCCCCTCGTTGTGGGCGATCAGGTGGGAGGCGGCGGCGAGAATGTTGGAGGTGGAGCGGTAATTGCGCTCGAGCTTGATGACCTTGGCGCCGGGGAAATCTTTTTCAAAGCTGAGGATATTGTCGACCTCGGCCCCGCGCCAGCCATAGATGGATTGATCGTCATCGCCGACAACGCAGATATTGGCTTTTGCCGGATCGGAGCCGGAGGCGAGGAGCCGCAGCCAGAGATATTGGGCGGTGTTGGAATCCTGATATTCGTCAACCAGCATATATTTGAAGCGGGTGTGGAATTCAGCCAGCACGCTGGGGTTTTCGCGGAACAGGCGAATGCCTTCGAGCAGGAGATCGCCGAAATCGGCGGCGTTGAGGGTTTTCAGCCGGGCCTGATAATCGGCATAGATTTTCTGCGCCTTGCCATTGGCAAACATGCCCGCTTCGGCGGCACCGATATCTTTCGGCAATTGGCCCCGGTTTTTCCAGCCATCCATCATGTTGGCGAACTGGCGGGCGGGCCAGCGCTTTTCATCGATGTTTTCGGCGGCGAGCAATTGCTTGATCAGGCGGATCTGGTCGTCGGTATCAAGAATGGTGAAATCGGATTTGAGGCCGACCAGTTCCGCATGGCGGCGCAGGATGCGTGCACCGATGGAATGGAACGTGCCCATCCAGGGCATGCCCTCGACGCTGGAGCCAACCAGTTTGGCGACCCGGTCCTTCATTTCGCGGGCGGCCTTGTTGGTAAAGGTCACCGAGAGGATTTCGGAGCCACGTGCCTTGCGGGAGGCGAGGATGTGGGCGATGCGGGTGGTGAGCACACGGGTTTTGCCGGTGCCGGCCCCAGCCAGAACCAGAAGCGGGCCATCAATGGAGAGGACAGCGTCGCGCTGTTCCTCGTTGAGGCCGGAAAGGTAATCGGGCACCCGCTGGCCGAATTGCGAAGTGATGGGGCCGGGCGCGCGCTGGGGTGTTGTGCTCATCTTCGGGATAAAGAATCTCTTTTTGTTCTTGTTTTGGCAATATAGGCGCACAAGTGAATAACGTCCATGCGAGGGACGGGAAAACCTGATGCAACCTGATTGTTGCATGATGCCTTTTATGATGATATTGGCTGGGTATGGAACTCGATGATCTGTTTCGGGCGCTGGCGGATGGTGTGCGGCGCCAAATTCTTGATGAGCTTGACGAGCGTGACGGGCAGACCCTGTTCGAAATCCACGGCCGCCTTGTGATGTATCATGGTGTGTCCCTGACACGACAGGGGCTGTCGAAACATCTCGGCGTGCTGGAGAAGGCGGGGCTTGTCCGGTGCGAATGGCGCTGGCGCAGCAAGCATCATTTTATCGACCGGGCCCCCATGCGCGCCGGCATGCGCATGTGGCTGGACCGGCATATCCGGGCTGAAAAGGGACAAGAAGATGAAAATCGTGATTACGAGCGTTCTGGTCGATGATCAGGAAAAGGCGTTGCAATTTTATACCGGCACACTCGGTTTCCTGCCGAAACTGGATGTGCCGCTCGGGTCCCATCGCTGGCTGACCGTTGTGGCGCCCGGCGCAGAGGACGGTGTGCAATTGCTGCTGGAGCCGGACGAGCATCCGGCGGCGAAAAAATTCAAGGCGGCGCTGAAGCGGGACGGTATTCCCGCCACCCAGTTCGGGGTTGAGGATATCCATAAGGAATATGAGCGCCTGCAGGGGCTTGGCGTGACCTTTACGCAACCGCCCGTGCCGATGGGCCCGGTGACGACGGCGGTTTTGGATGATAAATGCGGCAACCTGATCCAGATCGCGCAATTTCACTGAACGGGGCAGGGGCGGATTTTGACACAAATACCCGAAGCCATTGCCCTCGAGATCGCGGTACTCGCAAGCGGTGACCGCGCGCGCAAAGGGCAGGCCTATGAGCGGCTGCTGGCAGCGACGGCCGAAAAGGTGGATTGGGGGGCTGAGGCGTGGCCGGCATTGCTGCCCTTTTTAACAGACGCGGACAATCACGTCCGTTCGATTGCCGGGCAGGTATTGTCACGGCTTGTCCTCAGCGTGCCGGTGGAGGTGCTGCTGGATGATTTCGGCAAAATCATCGCGGTGACGCATGACGAAAAATTCGTCACGGCCCGGCATGTGCTGCAATCCTCATGGCGGATCGGCCTTTGCGGGCCGAAAGCGCGGGACCTATTGATCGACACCTACAACAAGCGGTTTGCGGCGGCAGCGCATGAGAAAAACGGGTCGCTGGTGCGGTTCGACATCATTGTGGCCATCAGGCATTTGCGGGAGGCGACAGATGACGCGGGGCTCGACGCAATCGCCGAACGGCTGATTTCGGCAGAGACCGATTTGAAATACCGCAAGAAGTTTATGGCGGCCTGGCGCCGTGGCTAGACGCGGGGACGCTTTGCGGGCGGGTTGTCACAATCTGTCATATTAGCTTCATCTGATTGTTGTTAAGGCCGCATAGGTAACTGGCATTTGAAAATGTTCGGGGACTCAACAATGCGGAATAAATCCATTCTCACCGCTTCCATTTGCGGTTTGCTGCTCAGCACGGCGCTGCCAGCGCAGGCGGCAATGATGTTCAATCGTGTCGCCAGCTTTGAAGTTGCGCTGAACAATCCGGAAGCTGAGGAAACCTCCTCGGAAATCATTTCCGCGAGCGATGACGGCATGATGCTGATCTATTCCGACAGCCCGGCGGGCGGGATCGGCTTTGTCGACATTGCCGACGCGCACAAGCCGCAGCCCAAGGGCTTTCTCGATATGGGCGGCGAGCCCACTTCGGTAACGATCATCGGCGCGAAGGCCTATGTCGGCGTCAACACCTCCGAGAGCTATACCAAGCCATCGGGCCATCTGGCCGTGGTGGACATTGCCAGCCAGAGCGTTGAGGCGACCTGTGACGTTGGCGGGCAGCCCGATTCCATTGCCAAATCGAAGGATGGCGCGCTGGTGGCTGTCGCGATCGAGAATGAGCGCGACGAAGACCTCAATGATGGCGCACTGCCGCAGCTGCCTGCCGGTCAGGTGGTGATTTTTGATGTGGCGGATGGTGCTGTTGATTGCGCCACGATGAAGGTTGTCGATGTGACCGGGCTGGCTGAGATCGGTGCTGACGATCCCGAGCCGGAATTTGTTGATTTCAATGCTGCCGGCCAGATCGTTCTGACCATGCAGGAAAACAATCACATGGTGATCATCGATGGCGCGTCGGGCGAGGTGGTCACCCATTTCTCCGCTGGCTCTGTTGATCTTGACCAGATCGATGCGCTCGATAATGGCGAATTGAAATTCACCGATACACAGCCGGGCCGTTTGCGCGAGCCGGATGCGGTGAAATGGCTTGATGACGAGCGTTTCGTGATTGCCAATGAAGGCGATTACGCGGGCGGATCGCGCAGCTTCTCGATTTTCAACAAGGACGGCACGCTGCTGTTTGATTCCGGCAATGCGCTCGATCATATGGCGGCACGCCTTGGCCATTATCCCGACAAGCGTTCCGACGCCAAGGGTGTGGAGCCTGAGGGTCTTGAAGTCGCCAAGTTCGGCGATACGACCTATATCTTCGTGCTCGAAGAGCGCTCTTCGCTGATCGCTGTTTACAAGGACACCGGGGCCGAGCCTGAATATGTGCAGACGCTCCCCTCGGGCATTGCCCCCGAAGGTGCCGTGGCCATTCCGGCGCGTAACCTGCTGGTTTCGGCCAATGAAGCCGATTTGCGCGGTGACGGGCTGAACGGCTCGCATGTGATGATTTATGAACTGGCCGAGGGCGAAGCCCAGTATCCCCAGATCATGTCTGACATGAATGAGGACGGCACGCCGATTGGCTGGGTCGCGCTTTCGGGCCTTGTGGCCGACGCCGAAAAACCGGGCATGCTCTATGCGGTTTCCGACAGCTTTTTAGGCATGCAGCCCTCGATCTATTCGATCGATGCAACGCAAAAGCCCGCGATGATCACAAAGCAGATGCTGGTCACCCGGGGCGGTGCGGCCGCGCAAAAGCTCGATCTTGAAGGCATCACGCTCGATGGCAAGGGCGGGTTCTGGCTGGCCTCGGAAGGGCGCACCGACAAGGTGACCCCGCATGCGCTTTACAATGTTAACGCCAAGGGCGAGATCAAGAAGGAAGTCGGCTTTCCCGACGCGCTGATGGGGTCTGAAATCCGCTTCGGCATGGAAGGGGTGACATCTGTTGGCACCGGCGACGAGATGGTGTTGTGGATGGCGATCCAGCGTGAATGGCGCGATGACGAGAAGGGTTTTGTCAAACTGGTCTCCTATACGCCGAAAACCGGCGAATGGGGCGCGGTCAGCTACCCGCTCGACAAGGGTGAAAAGGGCTGGGTTGGTCTTTCCGAAATCACCGCTCACGGCGATTATGTCTATATCGTTGAGCGCGATAACCAGATTGCGGAAGCGGCCAAGATCAAGAAGCTCTATCGCGTATCGATGAGCGAGATGGTTTCGGCCGAACTGGGCAGCGAACTGCCAATTGTCAGCAAGGAAGAAGTGCATGACTTCATGCCCGACCTGGCCAAGCTCAACGGCTATACCGTCGACAAAGTGGAAGGTTTCACCATTGATGCTGCCGGAGAAGGTTTTGCGGTGACGGATAATGACGGCGTTGACGACAGCTCCGGTGAGACGTATTTCTTCTCGCTAGAGCCTATCAAGTTTTGAGGTAATCAAAGCTTGGCTGCAGGCCTTTGATGGGTCCGGGCAAATATAGCCAGTTTCAACTCATCGATTTCAGCACCTAAAGATTGCGATTGGCCGGGCCTCGAAGCCCGGCCATTTTTATTTGCGGCGCATAAAGGGTGTGGCAGAGAAGCGATGCCCAGCAATTGATCTGGAAAAATCTCCCCGCCATCCTTGACCTCAGCCGGTGACGGGTGCAGACACACAGGCCCTTTCCCCAACCATTTATAGTCATGACCGACACACAGACCGCCTCCGCCCCTCAAGCGTCTTCCGAAGACGAGGTTCGTACGCTGGGTATCTTCATGCTGTGCCTGTTGGCGGTGACGATCGGTGTGGTGGCGGCCCTCGGGGCGGCGGTGTTCCGCTACATGATCAATGTCGTGCACAATCTGTTTTTTCTTGGCACGTTCTCGCTGGACTATGATGCCAATCTGCCCGATGCGGCGTCGCCCTGGGGCCCATTGATCATTTTTGCGCCGGTTATTGGCGGGCTGATCGTGGTGTGGCTGGTCAAGACCTTTGCGCCTGAGGCCAAGGGGCACGGCGTGCCTGAGGTCATGTATGCGATCTATCACAATAACGGCAATGTGCGTGGCGTGGTGGCGGTGGTCAAATCCATTGCCTCGGCGATTTCCATTGGCAGTGGTGCCTCGGTGGGGCGCGAAGGGCCGATCATCCAGATCGGGGCCTCGTTTGGCTCGACTTTGGCGCGCTGGATCAATCTGGCACGCTGGCAACGCATTACGCTGTTGTCGGCGGGTGCGGGCGCGGGCATTGCCGCGACCTTCAATACGCCGCTGGGCGGGGTGATGTTTGCCGTTGAACTGCTCTTGCCGGAAGTCAGCAACCGGACATTTTTGCCGGTGGTGATCGCCACGGCGACCGCGACCTCGATCGGGCGGTTCCTGTTCGGGCTGGACCCGGCCTTTCTGGTGTCGTTTTCGCACATGCCGGACAGGGCCATGTTCAACCTGCTTGATCTCGGGGCGTTTGCGCTTCTGGGCGTGCTGGCCGGTGTGGTTGCCTGGGGCTTTATCAAAATTCTGGCGTGGTGCGAGGATTTCTTCCCCACCCTGCCGGGCAATGCCTATGTGCAAAATGCTATCGGCATGCTGATTGTCGGCATCATGGGGTACGCGTTCTTGCTCACTGTTGGGCAGATGCACACGGCAGGCGTTGGCTATGCCACGGTGCAGAGCGTGCTCAATGGCGGTATTGGCACCTTTGCCCTTCTGGCCGGGTTGATGGTCGGCAAGATTATCGCGACCTCGGTCAGCCTTGGTTCGGGCGCGTCGGGCGGGGTGTTTTCGCCCTCGCTGTTCATTGGTGCGGCCATGGGCGCAGCGCTGGCGGCGCTGGGCAATATGGTATTGCCGATGGCAGGTTTTTCGCTGGTGGAATTTGCCGTTGTTGGCATGGGCGCAATGGTGGGCGGGGCAACCGGTGCCTCGATGACTGCCATCGTGATGATTTTCGAAATGACGCGGGATTATAACGTCATCGTGCCGCTGGTGCTGGCGGTGGCGCTGGCGACGGGCGTGCGCCGGGCGCTGATTGTGGAAAATATCTATACGATCAAGCTGCGCAATCGCGGGCGGCCGATCCCCACCAACCGCCATACCAATATGTATCTGGTGCGCCAGGTGGCGGATTTCATGAGCCGGGCTTTTCTCGTGCTGCCGATTGATACCCCGATCCGCGCGGCGCTGGACCAGATGGTCGAGCAGGACGCGCGCCATATCATCGTCTCCGATGGCGGGCGCATTGCCGGGTTTGCCCGGTTGCAGCCGGGCTATACCCCGGACCGCTTTGCCCATGAAACGCTCGCCGACGTGGTGGCCGATGATTTCGTGATCATGCCCAAGGCCGGGATCCTGAACACGGTGATTACGCGGATGAACCAGCGCGGGCGCAGCGTGGCCATTGTGGTGGATAATCCGGGTGGCGGGGTGCCGCGCACCGAAGATATTTGCGGCGTGATCGATTCGCGCGAAATCGCCGATGCGGTGGTTTCCAACCATTACGCTTAAGGCACGTGACGCGGTTTAGGCCGCGGAATGGGCCGGTCAGTGTGTAAAGCTGCCGGTGCGGGCGCACTTGGGTTTGATTCCCTTGACTTCGCGGGGTTAGGCCATGAAATTCCCCCATTGGGGATGTCGCGTTCCCGGGTGACGCACTGTGCCGGGATGCTTCGAGTCGCCTTCCGGCCCAACGGGACTGTCTGACGTGCTCAATCGCCTTTTTATCGTTGTTGGCGTTCTTGCGATCGTCGTGATCATGACGGCGTTTCTGGCGCCTTTTTTCGTGGACTGGTCGCAATACCGGGGGCGCATGGAAATGCTCGCCGCCCAGGCGATGGGCACCGATGTGCAGATCAGCGGCAATATCAATGTGACGCTGCTGCCGCAGCCGCAATTGCATTTTGAAGATGTGATCCTCGGGCCAAAGGCCAGCCCTATGGCCAGAATTGCGTCGGTGGATGCGCAATTCTCACTGATGGATTTCATGCGCGACCGCTATGCCGTGACCCGGCTGGTGTTGTCAGGCCCTGAAATCAATCTGGTGATCGATAAAGACGGGCATGTGACCGCACCCCTGCAGTTAAAGCAGGCCGTGAGCGCCTCGAATGTATCTGTCGCCAATGCCGATATCGAAAACGGCGTGATCCGGCTGACCGATGCGCGGGTCGGGATAACCCGCGAGGCGACCGATTTTACCGGGACATTGCAGATTGCCGGGCTGCGCGGACCGTTTTCCTTGCAGGGCAATGCCAATTATGCCGGTACGCGCTATGACGGGCGCTTCAATACCTCGCCGATGAACGCGGCGGGTGCGCTGCAGATGGCAGCATTCTTGCGCCCGGTGGGGGGGACGTCCTCATTCGGGATCGATGGGGTGCTGGAAACCGGCGAACGGCTGAATTTTACCGGCAATATGGTGGCGCGGCAGGCACCGGGTGCTGCAACGAGCGCCAATGACGTGCGCGGCGATATGGTGATCACCTCCAAAGTGGTGGCCAATACCGACCAGATATTGCTCTCCGATTATGTGATCCTGCCCGATGAAAACCGGGCGGCGACCCGGCTGACCGGGGCCGCGACCGTGCAATTGGGGGCGAATAGTGCCTTTGACGCGGTTCTGTCCGGCGGGGTGGTGGCGCTCAATCCGCGCGATGCGCTGGGGGACGAGGCGGCGGGGCCTTATGAACTGGTGCGCCTGCTGACCGAATTGCCGGCCCCAATCATTCCCGGCATGGCGGGGCGGATCGGCATTGATGTGTCCGAACTCGATTTGCGTGCGGTGGCCTTGCGCGATTTGCGGATCGAGGCGCAGAGCGATGGGGAACGCTGGTCGATTGGCAGCATGACGGCGCGGCTGCCGGGGAATACGCAATTATCGCTGGTGGGCGCGTTGCGGGCCGAGAATGGCCGTCCGGCGTTTGACGGGGCGATGACGCTGGATAGCGCGCGGCTCGACCATCTGGCGCTGCAATGGCGCAAGGCCGGGGCGGATAATCCGCTGTTCAACATGCCCGGTTCGCTGTCCGGACGGGTGGCACTGAAAGGCGATGTGCTGTCGCTGGATAATGGGCAATTCGTGCTCGACGGGGTGAGCAGCGCGATTGCGGTCAGGGTCAATAGCGGGGCGCAAAAGCGCCTGACCGTGTCGGCCCAGATCGGGGCGCTGGATGCCCAGCGCAGCGCCGCATTGCAGGCCCTGCTGCCCGATATTGCCGGGGATCATGCGGTGGCGGCCTCTTTCCCCGAAGGTGATTTCGATCTTTCGGTCAAGACCGCGAACCTGTTCGGGCTTGAAACCGAAGATCTGGCGGCCAAGGGAAACTGGGGGCCGGGCGAGCTGACATTTGACTGGCTGTCGGCGGCGGATATGGGCGGCGCGCGCTTTGACATGTCCGGACGGCTGGAGGGTAGCCTCAAGGCGCCGGTGCTGGCGGGCAAGGGGCAGTTGAGCCTCAAGGCCGATGCGGACAAGGATGCGCTGGCCATTGTGCTTTCGGCGCTGAAGGCCCCGGCGGGGTTAAAAAACCTCGCGGCCTCGGTCGTGCCAGCGGAACTCTCGTTTGATCTGGGCGCGCCGGGGGAAGCCAACGGGCAGACGCTGGGCCTGCGCGGGCGGATCGGCGTGGCCGATATGACGGCCAATATGCATTTCAGCGATGGGGTGTTCCGTCTGGCCAGTGCGCCGGTGCGCGCCGAGGTGACGCTGCAATCGGGGCAGGTGCTGGCCTTTGCCGACCAGTTCGGGCTGGGGCCGGTGGCGCTGGTGCCCGACGATGGCGCGATTACCGTGTCGCTGATCGCCGACGGGACGCTGAGCAATAGTCTTGAGACGGATCTGAGCATTGAAGGCAGTGGCGACAAGCTACGATTTTTCGGCAATGCGGTGGTCAATGACCTCGACCTGCTGCGCGGCAAGGGCAAGCTGGAATTCGCCCTGTCGGACATGGCACCGATGGCGCAGGCGCTGGGGGCTGAGGCGATTGGCTATGGCCCGGTTTCGGGCACGGCGGACTTGAGCTTTACCAATGGGTCGATGCTCAACCTGACCAATCTCAATGCCGAGGCGGACGGGATTTTGCTGAGCGGCGATATCGGACGCAGCCTTGAGGGCGGCAATATGCTTTATACCGGTGCCCTGCGCGCCAGTGCGGTGGAGCTGGGCATGCTGGCCGGTCTGGCCGGAGGACCGGCCTCGCTGGTCTCCTTGGGGGCGTTCTGGCCGGACGGGCCGTTTGCCTTTGCCGATGATGGCCGGCATTCGCGCGGGCGGGTGCGGGTGGAGACGCCGTTCATGCGCCTGAATGGCCGCGATGTGGCGAGCGATGCCGGATTTGATCTGGCCTGGGACGAGACCAATGTGCGCATTCGCGGGCTCAATGCCCAGATTGGCGGGGGTACGCTGGGGCTCGAAATGGGGCTGTGCTGCTCGAGCGCTGTCTCGGACCGGCAGATGAGTGGCCGTTTGACGCTGAAAAATGTCGATGTGGATGCGGTCATGCCCAAAAAGGTGGGCGCGGTGCTGGGCGGCAAGCTCGAGGGCGGGCTGACCTTTACAGCGACCGGCGACAGCTATGCGGCCATGCTGGGCAATCTGACCGGGGAGGGCAGTTTCGGCCTGGCCGGTTTCAGCATTTCAGGGTTTGACCCGGCGGCATTTGAGCGGGTGGCCAATGAGAATATTCTCGAGCTGCAGCCCGATGAGCTGACAGACATTGTGCGCAAGGCGCTGGCGGATGGGGCGTTCAAATCGCCGCAGGTGGGCGGGGTGTTCTCGGTCGCGGGCGGGGTGGTGCGCATTGCCAATCTGGCAGCGGAAGGCGAGATCGCGCGGCTGTTCGGCGGCGGCAGTCTCGATCTGGATGATCTGGCGCTGGAGGGCAACTGGACGCTGACCCCGACGGCTGTGGGGGCCTCGGGCACCTCGCAGGTGACGGCATTGCTCTCGGGCACCTTGCTGGAACCGGACTATCAGCTCGATCTGGCGCAGATGATCGATGCCGTCAAGGTGCGCGCCTATGAGCTTGAGGTCGACCGGCTGGAGAAATTGCGCGCCGAACAGGAAAAACGCTCCCGAGAGGCGGCGGAGACGCGGGCGCGGCTGATGGAAGAGCAATCCCGTCAGCAGGCGCTGGACGCGGCAACAAAGGCGGAAGCCGAGGCGGAAACGCTGCGGCAGGAAAACCGGCAGCGCGCTTTCCGCGAATTGATGAATGAGCTGGGCGAATCCCAGGACCCGCTGGTGAGCCCGGATGGCACGGAGAATGGGAATGCGCCGATTGACCTGTTTCAGGAACAGGAGCCGGTGACCGACCCGTTCGGTCTGCCCGCCCCGAATTTTGAGAATAATAATGGCAGCCGGTTTTAATCAGCGTTGAGCGCCTGATAATGCGCAAGCACCGCGATGCGCAGCGCCGATGACAGATTGGTGGTGGTCCGGGTTTCATCAAGACTGGCGATCAGATCGGTCAGGCTGAGATCGCGCGCTTGGGCCAGGGCTTCAAGCCCTGTCCAGAATTCAGGTTCAAGCGCGATAGAGGTGCGGTGGCCGGCAATGGTCAGCGAGCGTTTTTGCACCGGGAGGGCCGGGGATCAGGGCTTTTTGCGGAAACTGTCGAGGCTGACGACTTTTTCGCCATTGTCCTTGGCCTCTTCATCGCTGGCCTCGGCTTCCGGCGCTGCAGCGGTTTCAGCCTGATCGGCATCATTGTCGCTGTCGATTTCGCTATCGTCGTCTTCGCCTTCATCGACGCCTTCGCCACCGACATCAAATTGCAGGCCAAACTGCACGGAGGGATCGAAAAACCCCTTGATGGCGGAGAACGGAATGTCGAGCAGTTCGGAATGACCGTCAAACGACAGGCCGACCGTGAAACCGGTATCGGTGACCTTGAGGTCCCAGAACTGGTTTTGCAAAACGATGGTCATTTCCTTTTCATACTGCTCGAGCAGGCGCTCGCTCAGCCGCACGCCGGGGGCGCGGGTGACAAAGGAAATAAAGAAGTGATGTTCGCCAGGCAGGCCGGTCTTGGCCACTTCGGTCAGCACTTTGCGCACGACACCGCGCAGCGCTTCCTGCGCAAGAATGTCATAGCGAATGTGGTCTTCGGCCATTTGGGCCCTTCCTGGCTTCTCGAATCCTCAATTGTCTGTGCAATAGACGCAAAACAGACATCTTATTCAAGGCTTTTCGGTGCCGTAAGGAGAGATTAAGTGCAGGCTTCTGTTGCCAGGTGCCTGCGAACCCCGCCTAACCCCTGCGAAGAGGCCAGGGCTTCAATTCGAGACTGTCGAACCGCTTACGCAGCCAGACGTGCCTCAGCATAGTTGTTATCATTTGCAACTATAAAAATGGTCCGATGCGGTGGTACCATGCCGAGCAAAAACTTACCCTTTACGCCCTCGTCGATCCTATTTCGCCCCCATAACAACATTCCAATTAAGGAAGGTTTTGGTGGAGGCGCCGGGTACCGCCCCCGGGTCCGAAAGGTTTATTACGATAGCCATTTATCGCCATAGCTGTTTCCAGCACCCCCAATATAGGGGTTTGAATCGCGATTGCAAAGTGGGGGGCAGGAAAACTTCGCATATCCGGTGAAATGCAGGTAAACGTCGCACGTACTGTACAATCGGTGCGGCGCACAGTAAGAACGGCGTCTTGAGCTTCCTTTGGCGCGTTTGATCGTGGTGCCGCAGGTCAATTCAGACGATCCGCTACCGGGCGCGATAGGCCCCCGTATTCCGAAAGACAAATATGACAGAGTTTGAAGGCGTCGTGCCGGCACTTAGCCAGGCGTTGACCAATCGCGGTTACACCGATTTGACCCCGGTGCAAAAGGCCATGCTGGCCCCTGAATTACGTGGCGCGGATGCGCTGGTTTCCGCACAGACCGGCTCGGGCAAGACCGTGGCATTCGGCATGGCGATTGCGCCAACGCTGCTGGATGAGGATGACCGGTTCACCCGGCCGGACTCACCGCTGGCCCTGGTGATCGCGCCAACGCGCGAACTGGCCCTGCAGGTGAAGGCGGAGCTGGAATGGCTTTATGCGCTGACGGGTGCCTTTGTGGCCTCGTGCGTGGGTGGCATGGACATGCGCACCGAACGCCGGGCGCTTGAGCGCGGCGCGCATATCGTTGTGGGCACGCCTGGACGTTTGCGTGACCATATCACGCGCCGTTCGCTCAATATGTCGGGCCTGCGCGCTGTGGTGCTCGATGAAGCGGACGAAATGCTTGATCTGGGGTTCCGCGAAGATCTCGAATTTATTCTCGAAGCGGCACCTGCCGAGCGGCGCACGATGATGTTTTCGGCCACCGTGCCGAAATCGATCGCCAATCTGGCCAAGAGCTATCAGCGCGATGCCGTGCGGGTGGCCACCGGATCGGACCAGAAGCAGCATCTTGATATTGAATACAAGGCGCTGCCGGTGCCGACTGCCGACCGCGAGAATGCCATTATCAATGTGCTGCGGTTTTATGAGGCCAAGAACGCGCTGGTTTTTTGTGCCACACGCGCAACCGTCAACCACATGACGGCACGGTTCAATAATCGCGGCTTTTCCGTTGTGGCGCTGTCGGGCGAATTGAGCCAGGCCGAGCGCACCCATGCGCTCCAGGCCATGCGCGACGGCCGGGCACGGGTGTGTATTGCGACCGACGTTGCAGCGCGTGGCATTGATTTGCCGGGGCTGGAACTGGTGATCCACGCCGATCTGCCGACCAATCCTGAAACCCTGTTGCACCGCAGTGGCCGTACCGGCCGGGCCGGGCGCAAGGGCGTCAGTGTTTTGATCGTACCGCAGAACGGGCGCAAGCGGGCCGAGCGCCTGCTGGGCGCGGCCAAGATTACCGCCGTGTGGGACAAGCCGCCCTCGATTGACGACGTGCTGAAGCGCGATGACGAGCGGCTCCTGTCTGATCCCGATCTCAATACGCCGATTGCCGATGAAGAGCGGGCATTTCTGGCCGAATTGCTTGAAAAGCACGGGCCTGAGCAGATCGCCGCGGCCTTTGTGCGCCGCTATCGCGCTGGCCGTTCGGCACCCGAGGAACTGATGGATGTGCCGGTGGCACCTGATCGGGATCGGGGCGCGCCGCGTGGCGAGAAAAAAGAGCATCGCGACGGCTTTGACAAAAGCGTCTGGTTCTCGGTTTCAGTGGGGCGCAAGCAGAATGCAGAGCCGCGCTGGCTGTTGCCGATGCTGTGTGGTGCGGGGCAATTGTCCAAGCGGGACATTGGCGCGATCAAGATGCAGCAGGACGAGACCTATGTGGAACTCGATGCGCGCTGTGTTGACCGGTTCAAGGCCGCGATTGGCCCGAACAAGACGCTGGAAAAGAATATCACGGTGAAGGCGCTCGATGGCGTGCCGAACTTTTCCAATGATGGCGGCGGCAGCCGTCAGCCCTATGCGGGCAAGAAGACCGGCGGCAAGCCCAATTTCGAGAAATCGGGCTTCAAGGGGCGCAAGCCCGGTGCCGCGACCGCGATGAAGAAAAAGCCCAAGAAAAAGCCGCGTCCGGAATAAACCTTGGAGCCCGGCTTTTGATAGATCAGAAGCCGGGCCCCAATTGCCTGATGTGTCGCGTTTCCGAACCGAAACGCTCTATTGCTCGGGCTCAGTGGTGAAGGTGAGCGGATAGCCGGCCTGACGGCCGGCATCCGTTGCCGCATTGGCCCGGGTCTCGGCGATTTCGCTGGTATAGATGGCCACGACGCAAGAGCCCTTTTGATGGGCGGTCACCATGATGCGCTGGGCCTGATCGGCACCTGTGCTGAACACCGCCTTCAGGACGGTGACGACGAATTCGCGCGGGGTATAGTCGTCATTGAGCAGAATAACCTTGTGCAGCCGCGGACGCCGTGTGGCGGGCCGGACCTTGTTGGTCTGCTTGATTGATATGTCGGTCATGACGGGCGCTCCTGCCGGGACAGGTTTTGATCACCAATGCCTATGACCACAGTATGGCGCAGCGAGGGCTGATCAGGCAAGGTGGAACTATGCGGCTGATTGTTCAAATCTTGCCCTCATGGACATAGAGGTGAGGACGCGGTCCGCCAGAATCGCTTAACAATGGCGACCATGAAACAATATCTCGACCTGTTGCAGCATGTGATGGAGAATGGCACCGACCGGGGCGACCGGACCGGTACCGGGACCCGTTCGGTATTTGGCCACCAGATGCGCTTTGATCTTGGCGCCGGTTTTCCGCTGCTGACCACCAAAAAGCTGCATATTCGATCGATTTTCTATGAACTGCTGTGGTTTTTGCGCGGGGAAACCAATGTGCGCTGGCTGCAGGAGCGCGGCGTTTCGATCTGGGATGAATGGGCCGACGAAAATGGCGATCTCGGGCCGGTTTATGGCTCGCAATGGCGCTCCTGGCCGACACCGGATGGCAAACAGATCGACCAGATCGCCAATTTGATGGCGTCCATCAAGAACAGTCCGGAATCGCGCCGGCATATCGTGACCGCCTGGAATCCGGCGGAAATCGAGCATATGGCGCTGCCGCCCTGCCATTGCCTGTTCCAGTTTTATGTGGCGGACGGCAAGTTGAGTTGCCAGCTTTATCAGCGCTCGGCCGATATTTTCCTCGGCGTGCCGTTCAATATCGCCTCCTATGCCTTGCTGACCCATATGGTGGCGGCGGTGAGCGGGCTAAAGGTCGGGGATTTCGTGCATACGCTGGGCGATGCACATTTGTATAAAAATCATTTCGAGCAGGCCAAATTGCAATTGAGCCGGACGCCGGGGGCCTTGCCGACCCTTGCGATCAAGACGGAACGGGCCTCGATCTTTGATTTCGACTATGATGATTTTGCCATTGAAGGCTATGAGCCGGCACCGGGCATCAAGGCACCGATTGCGGTATAGAGCCGCAGGTCTTGTCTCCGCGTTGCGGCGCAAGGCATTCATATATCTCGATAAAACGGGGACAGACCGATGAGTTTGACAATCCGCCGGGCCGTTGCCGGCGATGCGGGGCTTGTGCTCAAGTTTGTCCGTGATCTCGCCGAATATGAAAAACTGCTGCACGAGGTTGAGGCCACAGAGGCGGATCTGGCGCGGGATATGTTCGGGCCAAACCCCGGAGTTTATTGTGAAATTGCCGAGTGGGAGGGCGAGCCGGCCGGGTTTGCGCTTTGGTATTATACCTATTCGACTTTTCGGGGCGCGCATGGCATCTGGCTGGAAGATCTGTTTGTGGCCCCTCAGTTTCGCGGCAAGGGGATGGGCAAGGCGTTGATTGCCAATCTGGCCCGGCGCTGCGAGAGCGAAGGGCTGGCGCGGCTGGCCTGGTGGGTGCTGGACTGGAATACGCCGGCGATTGAATTTTACAAAACTCTGGGAGCGGCAATGCAGGAAGACTGGACGGTATGCCGGGTTGACGGAGCAGCGCTGACGGCGCTGGCCGCACGATGAGCATTGCGATTGCGATGATTGCCGCGGTGGCGGAAAATGGAGTGATCGGTAACGGCAATGATATTCCGTGGCGGATCCCCTCCGATTTTGCCCATTTCAAGCGCATGACCATGGGCAAACCGATGGTGATGGGCCGTAAACAGTTCGAAAGCGTCGGAAAACCCTTGCCGGGGCGCACAAATATCGTGGTGACACGGCAGGAAGGTTATCAGCCCGATGGCGTGATTGTGATCAATGATCTCACTGCGGCACTTGCGCACGCGCGCACCATTGCTAAGGCGGATGGGGTGGATGAAGTGATGGTGATTGGCGGCGGGGAAATATACCGCCAAGCCATGCCGTTAGCCGACAGGCTATATATAAGTCATGTCGCGCTTTCTCCGAAGGGCGATGTGTTCTTTCCCCCCATCGATCCACAATATTGGCAATTGTCGGATACGCCCGAAGTTATATCGTCCGAAAAGGACGCAGCTTCTTATAAACTGGGCGTTTACACACGCCGTTGATCGGCGATCCATTGATCGGGGCGCTCGCCTTGCCTATATAGGCATACGACGTAACATTGATTTCACCGGAAGGTAACATATGCCCTGGGATAATAATAATGGCGGGGGTGGCCGCAACAATAGCGGTGGGCCTTGGGGCCAGGCACCTGGAGGGGGCGGCGGACCACGCCGTACTGGCGGCGGTAATACGCCCAATCTTGAAGATTTGCTCAATCGTGGCCGCGACCAGTTTCAGGGTGGCATGCCCGGTGGGAGCCGCTGGCTGATTGTCGGCGGCATTGTGGCGCTGGTAGCGCTTTGGGTGTCACAGTCCGTTTATACGGTGGCACCGCAGGAAGTTGGCGTGGAACTGCTGTTCGGCAAGCCGAAGCAGGAACTGAGCCAGCCGGGCCTGCATTTCCATTTCTGGCCCGTCGAGCGGGTCGAGACGGTGACCATTACCGAAAACCAGAGCCGTATCGCCTCGATCCTGACGGGTCGGTCGCAGGATACTGAAGGCCTGATGCTTACGGGCGATCAGAACATCGTTGATGTGGCCTTCTCCGTGCTCTGGCGCGTGTCTGATCCCGAGAGATACCTGTTCAACGTGCGCGAGCCAGACGAAATGCTGCGCAAGGCCGCTGAAAGCGCGATGCGCGAAGTGGTCGGGCGGCGTCCCGCACAGGATATTTTCCGTGATGACCGGGCCGGGGTTGCTATCGAAGTCCAGGCGATCACCCAGGAAATTCTTTCCAGCTATGACGCCGGTATGACCGTTTCCAATATCTCGATTGAAAACGTGTCGCCGCCGTCAGAAGTGGCCGATGCGTTTGACGAAGTGCAGCGTGCCGAGCAGGACGAAGACCGTTTCCAGGAAGAAGCGCGTCAATATGCCAATACCAAGCTTGGTGGGGCACGTGGTGAAGCCGCGCAGGTTCGTGAAGAAGCGGCCGCTTACAAAAACCGCGTCGTGCAGGAAGCAACCGGTGAGGCCGCACGCTTCATCTCGGTTTATGACGAATATGCCAAGGCACCCGAGGTGACCCGCAAACGCTTGTTCCTTGAGACCATGGAAGAAGTGCTCAGCGGTTCGCAAAAAGTGCTGATCGAGGACGGTGCCAGCGGTTCGGGTGTTGTGCCTTATCTGCCGCTGAACGAGCTGACGAATAATGCGGCGCGTAGCAGCCAGACTTCGGGAGACCGCTAATGAACAGGCTCGTTATTGTCATCATAGCCGCGCTCGCCGTGCTCTATGTGCTGTTTTCGTCGGTATTCATCGTCAACGAACGTGAGCAGGCGATTGTCACCCGTTTTGGTGAAATCACCCAGATCCACGAAGAGCCGGGGCTTTACTTCAAGATCCCGACAACGATTGTGGACAATGTGCAGATCATTGAAGACCGTTTGCTGCGTTATGATCTGGAAGACATCACGCTGCAGGTTTCAGGCGGCAAGTTCTATAATGTGGATGCTTTCCTGACCTATCGGATTTCCGATCCGGTCAAGTTCCGTCAGTCGGTTCTGGGTAGCCTTACCCTGGCTGACCAGCGGATCGCGACACGGTTTGAATCCGCCTTGCGTAATGTTTACGGTTTGCGGGACTTCAATGCCGCGCTCAGTGAACAGCGCCCCGAGATGATGCGTGAAGCGCGTGATCTGGTGCGTGATGATCTGGCGGAAATCGGCGTCAGCGTTGTTGACGTGCGGATTTTGCGCACGGACCTGACCGATCAGGTTTCGGCCCAGACCTTTGAACGCATGAAGGCCGAACGTCTGGCTGAAGCGGCTCTGTTGCGGGCACGTGGCCAGGAACAGGCGCAGACCTTGCGGGCCATTGCGGATCGTCAGGCTGTTGAAATCGTCGCCTCGGCACAAAAGGATTCAGAAATCCTGCGTGGTGAGGGTGATGCCGAGCGGAACAAGGTGTTCGCGGAAGCTTATGGACGGGATGCCGAATTCTTCGAATTCTATCGCTCGATGCAGTCTTATCGCACCGCGCTCGGAGATACGGGTACGACCATGCTGCTGTCGCCGGATTCTGAATTCTTCAAGTATTTCAGCGGTAAGGCGGACATCCTGTCGACCCCGGCTTCTGCACTCGGTCAGTGAGCGACTTCTTCGCAGCGCTCGCGCTGGCGATTACGCTTGAGGGGATCGCCTATGCGGCGTTCCCCGACCATATGAAACGCGCTTTGGCGGCGCTTTTAGAAGCGCCGTCATCTACAATACGCGCCGTAGCACTGGTTTGCGCGGCTGCGGGTCTCCTCGCCCTGTGGATGATCCGCACATAGGCAAGTGATAACCCCGGTCCATGTCAGGTTCTGATTGAACCAAAGCATGGGACCGGGGTATTTGTATGCGGTGGGCGGCCGAGCGTGACTGGCGGCCCGGTTACAAATACCCGGGGAGGGTTGCATGGTCCGTCTGGTTTCAGGAGCACGGGGACTGCGTGTCGCAATGCTGGCATTGGGGCTGTCGCTTGGTGCCATGACAGCGGTCAGTGCGCAGCAGGGACCGGCCTCGGTTGCCAATCTTGCCCGCGAGCTCTCCGATGCGGTGGTCAATATCGGCACCGCCCGGCATGCCGGGCACGGGGCACCATTCCCCGAAGTACCCGAGGGGTCTCCACTCAAGGATTTCTTTGACGACCTCAACCCCAATGAGGGGCTGGGTGAAGAAATGATGGGCGAGGCGCGCAGCCTTGGCTCGGGCTTTGTGATTTCGGCTGATGGCCTGATTGTCACCAATAATCATGTGGTCGATGAAGCCGACGAAATTCTGGTATTTCTGCCCGATGGCAAGCGGCATGTGGCGCATGTTGTGGGGGCGGATGAAAAGACCGATCTGGCCGTTTTGAAAATCGATGCCGGTTATCCGCTGCATTTTGTCGAATTTGGCGATAGCGATACCGCGCAGGTCGGCGACTGGGTGATGGCCATTGGCAACCCGTTCGGGCTGGGCGGTTCGGTGACGCTGGGGATCGTCTCGGCGCGCAACCGCAATATCAATAGCGGCCCTTATGACAATTTCATCCAGACCGATGCCGCGATCAATCAGGGCAATTCCGGCGGGCCGCTGTTCGACATGAATGGCAAGGTAGTCGGGATCAATACCGCGATCATTTCGCGCAGTGGCGGCGGGCTGGGCATCGGCTTTGCGGTGCCAGGCAATCTGGCCAAGCCGGTTGTCATGCAACTGGCCGAATTTGGCGAGACCCGGCGCGGCTGGCTGGGCGTTGGCATTCAGGATGTAAGCGAAGACATTGCCGTGACCCTTGAGCGCACGGACACCCAAGGGGCGCTGGTGGTTGAAGTGATTGCCGACAGTCCCGCAGTCGGGGTGTTACGCGACGGTGACCTGATACTGGCTTTTGATGGCAAACCGATTGTGACCACCCATGACCTGCCAAGATTTGTGGCCGAAACCGAAGTAGGCAAGACGGTGCAGGTGCATGTGTTGCGCGAAGGGACTGAACAGGACCTCGTGGTGACGATCGGGCGGCTGGAAACCAGTGAAGAGCTTTTGCTGTCTGATGTTGAAGTGCCACCCTTGCAGGGCAATCCGGATGCGGAGGCGACCGGCAAGGCGGGACTGACCGAAATGGTCGGGCTTGAGGTTGAGGCCATAACCCCGCTGCAACGAACGGAGCTGGGGATTGTCGATGGCGTGGAGGGGGTGCTGATTACCGGCGTTGTCGAGGGCTCACATGCCGAGGGCGAAGGCCTGCTCAGCGGGCTGGTGATCGAAGAGGTCAATCAGCGGAGGGTCACCGATGTGGACATGCTGACGGCGCAGGTGGGCGCTGCCCGTGAGGCGGGGCGGCCGGCCGTGCTGTTCAAGGTGGCAGACCCGATGGGCGCGCGCCGCTATGTGGCGGTGCGGCTGCAATAGGTCATTTCCGGTGTTTCCAGAGCAGATCACATTTGGCGAAGCCGGGTGATCTGCTCCAGAAGGCCAAATCAGTCGGGTGCGCTGGTTTGCAGGGCCATGGCGTGCAACGCGCCGCCCATATTGCCCTTCAATGCGGCATAGACCATCTGGTGCTGTTGCACCCGGGACTTGCCCTTGAAGGCAGCTGAGACAACCGTTGCCGCATAATGGTCACCATCACCGGCCAGATCGCGGATTTCGATCTTGGCATCGGGCAGGGCAGCCTGGATCAGATGTTCGATTTCAGCAGCATCCATTGCCATTTTGCGTTCTCCTTGCGGCCTGTCCGGGTCACCGGACAGGCGATATAATCTTCTTATTCAGCTGCCACAGCGAGTTCACCGTTCATATAATCGGGGAACCAGCTTTCATGGGCGGCCTTGAGATCTGAAACAGATATGGCACGTGCATCGCCAAGCTTCAACTCGTGCCCGCCGGTCGATCCGATCCAGACCGCATTGACGCCGGCAGCGCTGGCTTTGTCGATGACCCCTGGCATGTCCTCGCGAATAACACTGAGAACATAACGGCCCTGGTCCTCGCCAAAGAAGGTCTGGTCGGCACTGCCATTATTGTTGGGGGAAATGGTCGCGCCAATGCCCGAGGCCATGCTCATTTCGGCCACAGCGACGCCGAGGCCACCGTCCGAACAATCATGCACCGCGGTGGCGATGCCCGAACGAATGAGACCGCGCACGAAATCGCCGTTTTTCTTTTCCGCGACCAGATCGACCGGCGGCGGCGGGCCATCGCGGCGGTCATGTATATCGCGCAGGAAAATGGACTGGCCAAGATGGCTGCCCCAGCTGGCGGGCGCACCAATCAGCAGGATGGCTTCACCTTCATCGGCAAAGCCGATCCGCGCCATTTTCGACCAGTCGTCGATCAGGCCGACACCGGCCATGGTCGGGGTGGGCAGAATGCCAACGCCATTGGTTTCGTTATAGAGCGAGACATTGCCCGAAACGATGGGGAAGCCGAGCGCCGTGCAGGCCTCGCCAATGCCCTTGATGGCAAAAACCAGCTGGCCCATGATTTCGGGCTTTTCCGGATTGCCGAAATTGAGATTGTCGGTCGAGGCGAGGGGTTCGGCACCGGTTGCGGTGATATTGCGCCAGCATTCGGCCACGGCCTGCTTGCCGCCCTCATAGGGGTCGGCTTCGCAATAGCGCGGCGTCACGTCCGAGGAAAAGGCCAAAGCCTTGGTCGGATGGCCTTCAACGCGGATCACCCCGGCATCGCCACCCGGCAATTGCAGTGAATTGCCCTGGATGAGCGTGTCATATTGCTCCCAGACCCAGCGGCGCGAGGAGAGGGCCGGCGAGCCGACCAGTTGCACCAGCGCATTGGCGATATCAACCGGCGGCAGGGCTTCGCCAAGGGGCGCGCGCGGCTGCGGTTCGGTCCAGGGGCGGTCATATTCTGGGGCTTCGTCGCCCAGTTCCATGATCGGCAGATTGGCGACTTCCGTGCCCTGCCAGAGCACGCGGAAACGCCGGTCATCGGTGGTCTTGCCGACGGTCGCGAAATCGAGTTCCCATTTTTCAAACACGGCGCGGGCCGCGGCTTCTTTTTCGGGATGCAAGACCATGAGCATGCGCTCCTGGCTTTCCGAGAGCATCATCTCATAGGCGGTCATGTTGACCTCGCGCACCGGCACCAGATCGAGATCAAGTTCGACCCCGAGCCCGCCCTTGGCACCCATTTCGACCGCCGAACAGGTGAGGCCGGCAGCCCCCATGTCCTGAATGGCGATCACCGCGCCGGTCTGCATGAGTTCGAGACAGGCATCGAGCAGGCGCTTTTCGGTGAACGGATCGCCAACCTGAACTGTGGGGCGTTTCTGTTCGATATCATCGCCGAATTCGGCCGAGGCCATAGTGGCACCGCCAACGCCATCGCGTCCGGTCTTGGCGCCGAGATAAACGACGGGCAAGCCGACGCCCTTGGCTTCTGAATAAAAGATCTTGTCGGTATCGGCGAGGCCTGCGGCGAACGCATTGACGAGGATGTTGCCATTATAGCGCGCGTCGAATTCGACTTCACCGCCAACGGTCGGCACGCCGAAGGAATTGCCATAGCCACCAACCCCGGCGACAACGCCGGAGACCAGATGCCGGGTCTTTTCGTGCTCGGGGGCACCAAAGCGCAGCGCGTTCATTGCCGCCACGGGCCGCGCGCCCATGGTGAATACGTCGCGCAAAATGCCGCCAACGCCCGTCGCCGCGCCCTGATAGGGTTCAATGAACGAGGGGTGATTATGGCTTTCCATCTTGAAGACAATCGCCTGACCGTCGCCGATATCGACGACACCGGCATTTTCCCCTGGCCCCTGAATGACCCGCGCCCCGGTGGTCGGCAGGGTCTTGAGCCATTTCTTCGAGCTTTTATAGGAACAATGCTCGTTCCACATGGCCGAAAAAATCCCGAGCTCGGTAAAGCTCGGCTCGCGCCCGATCAAATCGAGAATCTTTTGATACTCGTCCGGATTCAGGCCGTGATTGGCGATCAGGTCAGGGGTGATTTGCGGTTCGTTCGGGATCATGTCACTTCGCTTCGGCGCTGAGAATGGGCCGGGGTTTGAAGCGGTCAATGCCAAGGCGAAGGCAGAGAACGCAATAAGGGTCAGAAACGGGTCAAAACCTGCCCATCAGACAAGATGGATTGTGAGGGCTATGTAATGCAGTGCGGCCCTGGACACAAGAAACACGCCGTGTGGAGAAATGAGGACAGGGTCATCGCGCGGGGACACCGACAGGTTTGAGCCGTCCGATCAACCGTTCCACGCCGATAACCGCGACACAGAGCAGTGTGAACCCCACGACAACAACCGCCGCATAGGAAAGGGCCGGGCCATAACCGGCCGGGCGCACGTCAATCACCGTATAGGGATAATCATTGATCAGCGCGCCACGGGCGAAAACATAAAGAGGATAGGCAAGGCCGGGAATGGCGATCAAGGGCAGGTCGGTAAGGCGCAATTTGCCGCCCGCCGGCCAGAGCACCCACCAAACCACAAAAAGGACCGGTGCCAGATAGTGTTTGATCAGATCGGTATAGACCTCGACCCCTTCAGGCGGGGTCAGCGTGGCCTTGAGAATGAAATGGTAGAACAGGGCCACCAGAACGATGGTAGCCAGCGCTGAGGCCTGCACTTGCGGCCTGGAGAACCATTTGATCGGGGGCCAGGAAAAGATTTCGGCGGCATAGACCAGCACCACGAAGAGATTGGCCAGATAGGTCAGAAAGCCGAAATAGTGTACGACAGCCTGTATCAGCGTGTCGCCATCTTCCATGCGAAGGGAGACGGTGAGGAAAAGCTGCAAGACCAGCATGTCCATGCCCATAAAGAAGCCGAGCAGTGCGACGCCTTTGCGTGTGTTCACGGCACTTCCCCCAAATCCTGTTGTGCGCCTTAAGCCGCGAGAACCGAGTCGAACAGGCCGCGCCCGTCAATGCCGCCATGGGCGGCCTCGATCAGGTCTTCGGGATGCGGCATCATGCCGAGCACATTGCCCGCTTCGTTGACGATCCCGGCGATATTGTTGATCGAGCCATTGGGATTGGTATCGCCGGCATAGCGGAAGGCGACGCGGTTATTGTCTTCCAGCGCCTTGATGGTTTCAGCATCGGCAAAATAATTGCCATCGTGATGCGCCACCGGGCAGCGAATGATCTGGCCCGGCGCATAGGCGCTGGTGAAGACGGTCTGGTTATTGGTGACTTCAAGCTTCACTTCGCGGCAGACAAAGCGCAGCGAGGCATTGCGCATCAACACACCCGGCAGCAATCCGGCTTCCACCAGAATCTGGAAACCGTTGCAGACGCCGAGAATTTTGACGCCCTTGGCGGCGCGGTCGCTGATGGTCTGCATAATCGGCGAGCGGGCGGCAATGGCCCCGGCGCGCAGATAATCACCATAGGAGAACCCGCCCGGGATGACGATCAGATCGACATCGGGCACGTCAGTGTCCTTGTGCCAGACAAGCGCGGGGGCTTCTCCGGAAATATCGGTAAGAGCGGCAATCATATCGCGGTCGCGATTGGAGCCGGGAAACGCGATGACGGCTGATTTCATCGGGTGAAAAACGGGCTGAACCCGCTCCCTCAATGTTCGGGATATTACGTTGCCCTTGTCCGAATTCTGAAGGCAAAAGGCAAGAGGCAAAGCCCTCAAACAGTGAAGTTTTGCCCGCTCTGTATATAAAATGACCGGCAAACAGCCCATTCTGGCGCTTGCCGGTCAATGTTCCTCGACGGTGTCGTCTATTCGGCAGGCACCGTGTTTGGCTTGATCCGGGGGTGGAGACTGCCCGGTGTGCCCGGAATATGCGCCCAGGCGGGCCGCACGAACAGGAACTTGCCCCAGCCCGTCCAGTTGACCAGCCCCAGCAGCACCAGGGGGGCAATCGCTGCAAAGGCGAACACAACGAGGCTCAACAGATTGGTGTCGGTGATCAGATCCAGCTTGACCAGAATGGTGCGCAGAATCGACATCGGCAAGGCAAAGGCCAGATAGACGACGAGCGATTGCTTGCCGAACCAGCTCAGCCAGGCCATGAACGGCAACCGGGTCAGCAAGGCGGCAAAGGTGCACAGTGCCAGCGACCCGGCGATCGCCAATATGAGACGGAGGCCAGGCAGGGCCGCATAGCCCATTTCAAAATGATCCGGCAGGAAGTGATAGTCGGGTGAAAATACCAAAAAGCCGTTCACTGCGGCCCAGAGGCCGAGCGCGGCAATGGCGATCAGGGGCCGGGCCTGCGCGTTGTTGACCACCCGGAAGATCACCGGTGCCAGCGCATAGCCGACATAAAAGAACACGAAATATTCGGCGAACTGGTCGATGGCATAAGCGCCGGTGGAAATCGGCGCGATCTGGAGGGCGGCAGCGCCCGCAAACGCCAGCCAATGCGGCACACGCAAGCTGTGCAACAGTTTTACCGCGGCACTGACCAGCGCCAGCACATAGATGAACCACAGCACGCCATGCGGCTGCACGATGGCCCAGGCCATTTCGGTCAGGACCGCCATGGGGTCGCCTGTAGCAAGACCGACCTTGAAGGCAATGCTGATGATCGCCCAGACGGCGTAGAAATAAAGATAATGCACGATCCGGCGATCGGCATAACGCGTCCAGTCGCGGTCGATGACCTGTGACAGGAACAGGCCCGAGATCAAGAAGAATTCCGGCATCCGGAAAGGTGTCGCAAAGGCGATGATATTATGCAGGAAACCAATGCCCCCGGTATCCTCGCCGACGCTATAGGCGGAATACATCATCACCACCAACAGGATGGAAATCCCCTTGGCGGCATCAACCCAATCCAGACGCGTATGAGTGCTCATTTGACCGCTTTCTTCGAATGACCTTCGAATAATATAGCAATTACATATAGTTAATTGTGTTCACAGCGGCGTGAACGGACGGTAAATTGCGTGTTTACCTTACCAATTTTGCTTAACGTGGCACCCAAGGTGAGTAAAAACAAAGGGTTAGGGTGATCTAATGAATGAAAACCTGACCTTTTGGCTGATAGGGATCAGGCAATTGGGCCCGCAAATAATGAACAAACCGCGAGCCATGCGGTCAAATGCGCAATGGCTACAGACGGTTCGACGTTGGGGGCGGGCAATGGTGCGGCGCGTTGAGCGTCCTATCCGACCCACACCAAGGCCAGCGCCAAAAGCGCGGGTGCGGCTTGCACATAAAGGATGCGGCGGGAGACGGTCAGCGCACCATAAAGACCGGCGGCGAGGACGCAGAGCAGAAAGAAGGTGGCAAGTGGTTGGGACGCGCCGGGGAGGCCGATGGGAAACAGCGACCATAAGACCATAAAAGGCCCATGGCCAGAAAGCCGTTATACAAGCCCTGATTGCCAGCCAGTACCTTGGTCTGGGCGGCCGATTCGGGGGTGGTGTTGAAGGTCTTCATGCCTTGCGGCTTGTCCCAGAGGAACATCTCGAGCACGAGAATCCACAAATGCTCCAGCGCGATCAGCCCAACAAGAATCTGCGTCCATACCGGCATGGCTCATCTCCCGACACATCATGTCGGCGAAACGTATCCGGGAACGGGATCAAGGGAAAGGCAGATACAGGGGCTGGCGAAAAAGGCCGCCGGCCGCGTGCGGATCAGCTGCTAGCCAGCCACCGGCACCGAAGCGTAAGCGGCAACCATAATGCCGAGGGTGAGGAAGAACAGGGCGGACACGGACAATTTTCTAATCATGGTCTCTACTTCGGGAAATGTTCAAGCACACGTGTTAAACGCCGTGCACGCGTTTTGGTTCATTATTATTTTGAAGAATTTACAGTTCAGTTACCGTCGATGGCGATCGTGTAGTTCTCGATCACGGTATTGGCAAGTAGCTTTTCGCACATAGCCTTAATATCGATCTCGGCCTGTTGCCGATCGGTCTCACTGATTTCGATGTCAAAGACCTTGCCCTGCCGGACGGCCCCGACGCCAGAAAATCCGAGGCTTCCCAAAGCGCCTTCAATGGCCTGACCTTGCGGGTCGAGTACACCATTCTTGAGCGTTACGGTGACGCGGGCTTTCATGACATCGGTTCCTTGATTCTGTCTTTGATTGTTACTGAACCAGCCGGGGGCCGGTTGCCAGGGCATTGTCGGCTTCCACCAGAATGCCCAGACGTTGTGCGACTTCGCGATAGGCGTCGACCAGACCACCCAGATCCTCACGGAACCGGTCCTTGTCGAGCTTGTTGCGGGTCTTGATGTCCCACAGCCGGCACGAATCGGGTGAAATCTCGTCGGCCAGAACGATACGCATGGTATCGCCTTCGTAAAGCCGTCCGCATTCGATCTTGAAATCGACCAGCTGAATGCCGACGCCCATGAACAGGCCGGTAAGGAAATCATTGACCCTGACGGCGAGCGACATGATGTCGTCCAGCTCGGGCGGGGTGGCCCAGCCGAAAGCCGTGATGTGCTCTTCCGAAACCATCGGATCGTGCAGCGCATCGTCCTTGTAGCAGAACTCGATGATCGAGCGGGGCAGGGGCGTGCCCTGTTCCAGCCCGAGGCGCTTGCAGAGAGAGCCGGCAGCGACATTGCGCACGATGATCTCGAGCGGAATGATCTCGACTTCTTTGATCAGCTGCTCGCGCATATTGAGGCGGCGCACAAAATGGGTGGGAATGCCCATGCCATTCAGCTTGGAGAAGATGAATTCGGAAATGCGGTTGTTGAGCACACCCTTGCCGTCGATGATCTCGTGCTTTGCACCGTCACCAGCCGTGGCATCATCCTTGAAATGCTGGATGAGCGTGCCGGGCTCAGGACCCTCATAAAGGATCTTGGCCTTGCCTTCATAGATTCTACGCCGACGGTTCATATCACCTGCTCATTTTATGCAATTGTGGAGAGGGTTCGATGGCGCGCGTTTCATGCGCTGGTTTGGGGCGAAAAAGCAAGCCTTTTTGGAATTGTGTCCCCATTTGCACCCAGTATAACAGGATTCTCCAATGATCGGTGATTATGCGAGACTGGAACTGATACTGCGGCGCTGCTGACCGTTGATTTGAGGGCCCGAACCGCTTATGTCAACGCATAAGAGGCGCTGCGGCGCGAATTGAAACTTGTCCCGGGGAACGAGATGTCCACATTCGATGATCGCCAGAAGGCCCAAGAAGCCAAATTTGCCCATGACGCCGAACTCCGCTTCAAGGCGGAAGCCCGCCGCAACAAGCTTTTGGGCCTGTGGGTGGCTGAGCTGATCGGCCATGACGACCCCGCTGCCTATGCAGCAGAAGTTGTCGCCTCCGATTTTGAGGAAGCCGGCGACGAAGACGTGTTCCGCAAGGTCAGCGCCGATCTGGCGGCAAACAAGGTGACAACCACCGAAGCCGAGATTCGCGCCAAGATGAGCGAACTGACAATCGTTGCCCAGCAGCAGATCCTGACCGAAGGCTGATCGTTCAGTCCAAGCGCAGAAATTTTGGGGAGCTGGTCGTCAAGACCGGCTCCTTTTTGTTTCTGCTCAGTCCTGAGGCGATGCGCCGTCCATCAAATGCGCTGCATCAATCGGGTGAACATCATTAGCCCTTCAGGCCAGGGACCATGGCCAGATTCGGTATTGAGATGCCCGGCCTCGCCGGCATCGTGAAATTCCGATCCCCACGCATTGGCCATGTCGCCCGCCCGCTCCAGCGTGCAATAGGGATCATTGCTCGAGGCGACCAGCAATGAGGGAAATGGCAGCGGGTCACGCGGGATATTGGCAAAGGGCAGGGCGGCGTTGGGGACGGTCTCGTTTTCATCAGGATCGGGCGGGGCGACCAGCAAGGCACCGCGCACCTTGGTATCCACCAGCCGTTGCGCCGTATGGGCAATGGCAATGACGCCCAGCGAATGCCCGACCAGCACCACGGGACGGGTTGCCATCAAAATTGCCCGCTCGATATTATCGAGCCAGGGCGTGAGCATCGGGGTGTCCCAGTCATCCTGTTCGACCCATTGGGCATTGTTCATCTTTTCCAGCCAGCGGCGCTGCCAGTGATCCGGCCCGGAATTGCCAAGCCCGGGGATAAGCAAGATGTCGGCTTCAGCGATTTTCATTCGGCATCCGTTCGTGTGTGAAAAAATGCGGCATGCCGCGCCATGCCGATATGCTCGTAAAATGGAATGGCATCCGGGTCGCCAATCAGCACCAGCCCGATACGCGGCCCGAGGAGATCATAGCAAGTGTCGAGAATGCGCTTGCCGATGCCCTGTCCCTGATGGCTTTCGCTGACCGCCAGTTCGGCGCAATAGCACACCCAGGCGAAATCGGTGATGCAGCGGGCCAGCCCGACCGGTTGCCCGGCCGCATCGCGGGCGACAACGACAAAATTCGCCCCGGCCAGCATTTCAGCGATCCGGTCGCGATTGGCCAGGGGCCGCCGATCACCCAGATCCGTCGCGCCGAGGACCGCAATATAGTCCTCGGGGCTGAGATCGCTCTCACGGGCATAGGTGATCGTCATGGCTTCTGGCTCAGTTGCTGCCGAACACGCGGTTAAAGATCGTGTCGACATGTTTGAGGTGATAGCCATCATCGAACATGGCGTCGATCTGGGCGTCGGGCAGGGCCGCGGAGACTTCCGGATCGGCCTTGAGGAAGGTGGCGAAATCGCCTTCGCCGCGCCAGACCCGCATGGCATTGCGTTGCACGGCGGAATAGGAGGCCTCGCGGCTGAGACCGGCTTGGGTCAGGGCCAACAGCATGCGCTGCGAATTATGCAGGCCGCCGAGCTTGTCCATATTCGCCTTCATGTTCTCCGGGTAGACCAGAAGATTGTCGATGACATTGGTCAGCCGGGCGAGGGCGAAATCGAGGGTGACGGTTGAATCCGGGCCGATCATGCGCTCGACTGAGGAATGCGAAATATCGCGTTCATGCCATAGCGCCACATTTTCCAGCGCCGGGGTGACCATGCCGCGCACCAGCCGGGCGAGGCCGGTCAGGTTTTCGGTCAGGACAGGATTGCGCTTGTGGGGCATGGCCGAGGAGCCTTTTTGGCCCTTGGAGAAGAATTCTTCCGCTTCGAGCACTTCGGTGCGCTGCAAATGCCGCACTTCAGTGGCGATCCGCTCAACCGAGGAGGCGACAACGCCAAGGGTTGCAAAGAACATCGCGTGCCGGTCGCGCGGGATGACCTGGGTCGAGACAGGCTCGATTTCCAGACCGAGCTGTTCGGCGACATATTCTTCCACCGAGGGGTCAATATTGGCAAAAGTGCCGACAGCGCCGGAAATGGCGCAGGTGGCGATTTCGCTTTGTGCGGCAACGAGGCGGGCGCGGTTGCGCTCCATCTCGGCATAGGCCTGGGCCAGCTTGACGCCAAATGTGGTCGGCTCGGCATGAATGCCATGGCTGCGGCCAATGGTAATGGTGTTCTTGTGCTCAAAGGCGCGCTTTTTCAAAGCGGCCAGCAAAGCGTCCATGTCGGCGATCAACAGGTCCGCGGCGCGCTTGAGCTGGACGGACAGCGTGGTGTCGAGCACGTCCGAGGAGGTCATGCCCTGATGCACGAACCGGGCTTCCGGGCCGATGATTTCTGAAAGGTGGGTCAGAAAGGCGATGACGTCGTGCTTCACTTCGCGCTCGATCTCGTCGATCCGCTCGACGTCGAACTGCGCGTCGCGGCCCTTGTCCCAGACGATCTTCGCCGCTTCTTCGGGGATAATGCCGAGCTTTGCCTGCGCCGTGGCGGCATGGGCCTCGATCTCGAACCAGATGCGGTACTTGGTTTCCGGCGACCAGATGGCGACCATTTCGGGGCGGGAATAGCGCGGGATCATGCTGTTATGCTCGTTTGCTCAATTGTTGCGTTTGGCGCGTTACCGCGCCGCTTGTGCGGCCGCCCGAATGGCCGCGATACGGGCAGAATAGGTTTTGGGATCATTGCCCTTATAGACCGAAGACCCGGCGACGAAAACATTGGCACCGGCCTTGGCAATCTCGCCGGCATTTTCAGCCGTCACGCCGCCATCGACCTCAAGATCGATCGGGCGGTCGCCAATCAGCGCCTTGGCCTGTCTCAGCTTGTTCAGCGCGTCGGGAATGAAGCTTTGGCCACCAAAGCCGGGATTGACGCTCATCACTAAAATGAGATCGACGATATCGATGATATTTTCGAGCGCCGAAACCGGTGTGCCCGGGTTGATCACCGCGCCCGCCAGCTTGCCCTGCGCCCGCACAGCCTGCAGCGAACGGTGCAGATGCGGGCCTGCTTCAGCGTGAATGGTGATGATATCGGAACCAGCCTTGGCAAAGGCCTCGATATAGGCATCCGCCGGGGCGATCATCAAATGGGTGTCGAGCGGTTTTGTCGTGATCGGGCGGATCGCCTCGACGATCATCGGACCGATGGAGATATTGGGCACGAAATGCCCGTCCATCACATCCACATGCACCCAGTCGCAGCCGCCCGCGTCAATGGCGCGCACTTCATCGCCGAGCCGCGCAAAATCGGCGGAAAGAATGGAAGGGGCAATCCGGACCGGTCTGCCAGTCATGATGTTTTTCCTTATCAGGGACGGTGCAGCGCGAACTAGCATTAGAAACCGCATTGCGCAATGCGCAGGGGGCGTTTTGGGCACCGGACTTGGCGGCACGGGCCGCACCTAGTATAGGCTGTGACCGGGATCTGTGCAGGAGAAATCCGATGATGGCTGAGTTTGTCGCGCCGCTTCTGGCGATAATGCACGGTCTTGCCGCCGGTTCGATCACTGTTCATGTGCTCTTGACCCATCGCGAAGTGCGTTCCGCCATCGGCTGGATTGGTCTGGTCTGGCTGTCGCCGTTTGTGGGTTCCACGATCTATCTTGCCTTCGGCATCAACCGCACCCAGCGGCGCGGCACCCAGATCAGCCTTGGCCTCAACGAGAACCCGGAAACCAATAATGATGAGGAATTCCTCGAGCCGGGCCATCCTGAAAATATCGCGGTGCTGGCCCGTGCGGCCCGGGCCATCGCCCGCCTGCCGCTGACCAAGGGCAATGACCTGGCGCTGCTGCGCGATGGTGATGAGGCTTATCCGGCCATGCTCGAGGCCATTGAAGGTGCCAAAACCAGCATTGCGCTGGCCTCCTATATTTTCGCCAGCGACCGTTCCGGCGGCCGTTTTGCGGCGGCACTGATCAAGGCCAAACAACGCGGCGTCGATATCCGCGTGTTGATGGACGGCATAGGCAGCGGATATTTCCACTCGCGGGTTTTCGAGCAATTGCGTGCCGCTGATATTGCCACTGCCCGCTTTCTGCACGAATGGCTGCCCTGGCAAATGCCGTTCATCAATCTGCGCAACCATAAAAAACTGCTGATCATTGATGGTGCCATCGGGTTTACCGGCGGCATGAATATCGGCGATGACAATGTCTCGGGGACGGACCCGATACGTGTCCGCGATACCCATGCGCGGCTCGAAGGCCCCATTGTCCGCCACCTCATGGCGACCTTTGCCCGTGACTGGGCTTTCACCACCGGCGAACAGCTCGAGGGGGATATCTGGATGCCGCGCCTGGCACCGAAAGGTGATATGGCGATGCGCGGCGTGACCTCAGGGCCGGACGAGAGTGTGGGACGCATTGAAGCGCTCTGGTCGGTCGCCATCGAACAGGCCGAGCACAGCGTGCGCATTCTGACCCCTTATTTTCTGCCCGAGGACCGCTTGCTGGAGCTGCTGCGCCGGGCGGCGCTGCGCGGGGTCAGGGTTGAGATCATCATACCCGAGCATACCAATCACTTCTATTTCAACTGGGCCATGCGGGCCCATCTCGAAGCGATACCGCTCGACCTGATCGATTGCTATCTCGCGCCCGATCCCTTCGATCATTCCAAGCTGATGTCGGTCGATGGGCAATGGTGCGCCCTTGGCAGTCCCAATTGGGATGCGCGCAGCATGCGGCTCAATTTCGAGTTTCTGGTGGAATGCTATGACAGCGAGGCGACCAGCGCCATTAACGAGCTGATTGACGCCAAGGTGACACGGGCAAAACTGCTGACCACCGCCATGCTGAAACAGCGCCCCTTGGCCATCAAGCTGCGCGACGCGAGCGCCCGGCTGTGCCTGCCTTATCTCTAACGCCGGCTCCGGCCCCCAGGATCACAATGAGGGGAGTGGCAATGTGATGCATTGCATCCTTGCGCCATAGCGCTACAAAGCAGCTAACCGAGGAAAAACAATGCTGAATTTTTCGCTGCCACTGGTTTTTGGTGCGGGTGTTCTGAGTTTTCTCAGCCCCTGTGTATTGCCGCTGGTGCCGCCCTATCTGACCTATATGAGTGGCGCGTCCTTCGAGCAATTGCGCACCGACGAGGTGGGAACAGGGGCAATCTGGCGTCGCAGCGTCATCACCTCGCTGTTTTTCGTGCTCGGCTTTTCCGTGATTTTCATCACCCTTGGGGCGACCGCCACCGCCTTTGGCCAGGCCTTTCGCCAGATTTTGCCGATCCTGACCCCGATTGCGGGGATATTGATCATCGCGATGGGCCTGCATTTCCTCGGCGTGTTCCGCATTGGCCTGCTGGACCGGCAATTGCGCCATCAGGGCCCGGGTGCCGCGAGCGGTCCCTTGGGCGGGTTCATGCTCGGCCTGGCCTTTGCCATTGGCTGGACGCCCTGTATCGGCCCGGTACTGGCCGCCGTATTGTCCGTCGCCGCATCGCAGGATTCAGCCGCCGAGGGGGCAGGGCTGCTCGCCGTGTATTCCGCAGGCCTTGGGGTGCCTTTCATCCTCGCCGGCATCGCCATCGGGCCTTTCCTCAGCTTTTTCAATGGCTTCAAGAAATATCTCGGGCGCGTGGAAAAGGTGATGGGTGCCTTGCTGGTGCTCACCGGCTTCCTGTTCCTGACAGGTCAATTCAGCCGTCTATCTTATTGGTTCCTTGAGACATTTCCGGTGTTGAGCCAGTTCGGCTAAGCGCAAGGCTGAGTGCCGTTAAGGCAAAACCGGACTAGTGCTTTCATCGGCAACGTCGCGTTCATATACTTATCCGATACTGTTTCGATCTTTTTGCGGATTTTGAAATCGGGGACGTAATGGCGCGCGACACGTCAGGCCAGGGGGTGGGCGAGATCATTGGGCAGGACGAATCCGTGCAAATCGGAGCGGCGCAGACCGGTGCATTGTCCATTCTCACCACGAGCCAGCCTGCTGAAATAGAAGCGGCATGGCGCACGCTTGAGGCCAATGGCATTGAATCGCCGGGCCAGTCCTTCGATTTTCTCACCCAATGGATCACCAGTTTTAACATTCCGCAAAGCGATCAGCTGTTCGTGCTGGTCAGCGAGGGGGAAACGCCTGTGGCCGCCTTGGCGCTGCACCGCACCCGTCTTTGGGGCATGAAAGTGCTTGCTCCCTTTCCCGGCGAGCATGTCGGCACCAATGCGCCGCTGCTCAATCTCGACTATATCGCCCGGATGTCCCTTCCGGCCCGCGCCGCCATGTGGCAGCAGGTGAAAAAGGCGCTGAGTGGCGCAGAGCTTGTCTATTGGGCCGGCCTGCCTGAAATCATGGGCGGCATTGACGGCGTTTTTGCCGATCTCGGGCAATCCGTCGTAAGCGATCACCTTCACCGGGCCGTGTTCGACACATGGGAGCAGTGTGACAGCATTCAGCGCACCCGCTCACGCCGCAAGCACGACAAGCAGCAGGGTGCCAAGCTGACGGCGATGGGTGAAGTGACCTTCGAAATCGTCGATGAGTGCGCTGAGCTGCCCGCGGTCCTTGATTGCATGTTCCAGCAGCGCAATGACCGCTTCCGCGAACTGGGCATTGCCGATCCCTTCGATGATGCAACGATACGCGGCTTTTACGCTGCGGCCTTTTCCGGCGGCAAAACCCTCAAGGGCCGGCTGCATGTGCTGCGGCTTAACGGCGAGATCGTCGCCACCCGCTATAACCTGGTGCATGGCAATCGCATGTTCTGCCTGATTTCCGGCATGAGCACGGCCCCGAAAATTCAGCCCGGCTCCCCCGGCAAGCAATGCCTGTTGCGGGTGATGCAGACCGAGTTCGACAAGGGTCTCACCATGTTCGACATGGGCGCGGGGATGACCGATGAAAAGCGTCATTGGTGCAACGAGCACATCGTGCTGCGCCATCATTATCTGGCGCTGACATGGAACGGCCGGCTGATAGCCGCAACCCATAGCGCCTGGCAGCGCACAAAGAGCTTTCTGAAGTCCAACAGCCGGATTTTTGCCGCCCTCAAGAGCCTGCGGGCGCGGCTGAGCGGCACCAAACGACGCGACTAAAACAGTTTCAACGCCCGCATCGAACTATGGCCCGAGCGCCCGATGATGATGTGGTCATGTACGGTAATGCCGAGCGGCGTTGCCACATCGGCGATGGCGCGGGTCATTTGTACATCGGCATTCGAGGGGGTCGGGTCGCCAGAGGGGTGATTATGCACGAGGATCAGCGCGGTCGCCGATAGTTCGAGACTGCGCCGGATCACCTCACGCGGATAGACCGGGGTATGATCCACCGTGCCCACCTGTTGCACTTCATCGGCGATCAGCTTGTTCTTCTTGTCGAGAAACAGGATGCGGAATTGCTCATGCGTCTCATAGGCCATCTGGGTGCGGCAATAATCGATCAACTGCGTCCATGAGGCCAGCACCGGGCGATCCGGTATCTGGTCGCGGGCAAAGCGCTGGGCGGCGGCCATGATCACTTTCAGATCGACAATGGCGGTCGCGCCCAGGCCGTCAATTTCTTCCAGCAGGTGCGCGGGGGCGCTGAGGGCTTCTGAGAAACTGCCAAATCTTTTCAGCATCGCCTTGGCGATCGGTTTGGTATCGCGCCGCGGCAATAGCCGGAACAGGATCATTTCCAGCAATTCATAATCCTGCAACGCTGTGCCGCCGCCCTCGACAAAACGCTGACGCAGACGATCACGATGTCCGTGATAATGGGCTCGCGGCTGGCTCTCGGCGAAGCCGCCCGGCTTGGCAGGCGTCTCCCGGTCCTCTGTCATTTCTAGCGGGCGGCCATCGGGTTGAACACACCGCCGGGCGAGAGCGTGAAAATCTCGCAGCCATCCTCGGTAATACCGAGCGAATGTTCGCATTGGGCTGAAAGCGTGCGGTCGCGGGTGACAGCGGTCCAGCCATCCGAGAGCACTTTGACATGCGGACGGCCCAGATTGACCATCGGCTCAATGGTAAAAATCATTCCCGGCTTCAGCATGACGCCGGTGCCCGGTGTGCCGAAATGGAGGATATTGGGCTCGTCATGGAAGAGTTTGCCCAATCCATGCCCGACAAAGTCCCGCACCACGCTGGCCCGCTCGGCTTCAACCAGCGTCTGGATTGCCGCGCCGATATCCCCGGTCGTATTGCCCGGCTTGGCCATGGCAATGCCCGCCTCTAGGCTTTCATAGGTGATTTCGATCAGGCGCTCGGCCTTGCGCGAAATTTCGCCCACCGGATACATCCGACTTGAATCCCCGTGCCAGCCATCGACCACAAGCGTCAGATCGATATTGACAATATCGCCTTCGCGTAACGGTTTTTCCGAAGGGATGCCGTGACAGACGACGTGATTGATCGAGGTGCAGATGGAATGCCGGTAGCCGCGATAGAACAGGGTTGCCGGTTTGCCGCCATGGTCATGGGCAAATTCAAAGGCCAGCCGGTCCAGCTCCAGCGTTGTGACCCCGGGGCGCACTTCATCGACCAGCATATCAAGGGTTTTCGCCGTTAAGGCACCAGCCCGGCGCATGCCGGCAAAGCCTTCCTCGCCATGCAGCGGGATGACACCGGGGGACCGCCGTGTCTCGCTTTGGGCATCGATATAAGTGACCATGAAAATAACTCCGTCGCCAATGCTATTCCTAACCCGCGTGGTCTTCGATGGGAAGAGCGCCAGCGATCAGGATTTCATCAAATGTGATGTCGCAAGTATAGCACAGGATTTCCACCCCGGCCTGCCGTGCCGCAATAAAAGCTGCGCTATAAACCGGGTCGACATCCGGTGCCAGTGAAAAGCTGATGGAATAGGAAAGACTGGTCGGGTCGGGCAGTCATGATGGACTGAATACGAACAACGGTGTCTACGCAGTTCTGGTGAAAATGGGTCAATAGGCCCAACTTTCGGGCTTCACCAGCAAAGTCTCCATAGGTTGGTCGGGGTAAACAAAACTGCATTGTTCTTGTCATGAATTCATGCCAGTTTGTGCTTGGATACTGTTTATATTGGATTTAAGTGACGGGTGTTATGATAGTTGAATGTAAGCACACCTTTTGTTTGAGTGCATTCTGCCATGCTTTGGCAGTGAATTTCGGCGCGAGGCTGAGGTGATGGTGGCCGTGGATGCGCAGGAGGGTTTCCGATCAGCAGCTGATGGCCAGTCATTCGTAAGTGCGGAGAGCGTTGAGGCGGATGAAGCAGCAGGCAAATGGCTGCATCGTGGCTGAATTTCAAACCCATGCCAAAGAAGGAAGTGGAAGTAGCTTTAGTCAACGCTTCATCTATTCCCAATTTGTCTTATTTGGCACCATGTCGCTATTGGCAGTAGTGGCGACATATTCGATTCTTCGACCTTTGGATTTTGCTACTTACGTGGCTGATATGTGCGGGATTGCCGTGAGCGTTTGCGGTTTAGCGGAGGCATATGGGGATAGAGAGATATTAGTCGGACTTGGGTATGGAAATTACGCAATAGGCTTCGAAGCACTTAGAAAAGCTGGTTTGCTTATCTATCCCCTCATGGCGCTTACCGGACTAGTTGCGGGAGTGCTGTTGTTCAATCCAGCCAAAAAGAATTTTGACAACGTCGCGAAGAATATTCTGACAATGGGGTTCCTGCTCGTCGCAGTTTGGTTTGTTTACATTTCGCCCGATTTTTATCACGCCGCCGACGCGGATTTTTCCGGGGTTCTGCGTCCGGTCTATGGCTCAGTACTATACGTCATATGTGCCTACTGTGCGTCCGGTGCGACCGCTGCATTTATTTACATGTTTGTCAGAGAAAAGCTTTTTAGGGAGCACTGAGTCCGATGTCCGATTGGGGCGGATCCGTAGCCGGAGCTCAGGTTGGTGCACTCGGATTTGGAGCCTCAATTTGACCAAGCGCGCAACGCCAGCGGGATAGCTGGTATTGATGCCCACAAGCCCGCTTTCAAGCCCGACCAGCTCCAGGCTCCATTTCAGCTTGCGATTCGGATTGGTTGATTGGGAGAGCCAGACCGGCAGGCCGGGCATGGCAAGACCGGTCATCGCGCTGGGATTGGCGCAATGGGCGGTAACGATTTCACCGTTTTCCAATGCCACATCGGCCAGAAACCGCTTATAGCGTTTGATAAGGGTGCCAGGCACCATCGGTTGGGGTAATATCACGGTGTTCGCTTGACCTTTCTGGAAGGGGCGGGCATCCATCTCTTTTCACAACGGTATCAAGACCGGTCAACCCAAGAACAGCAATTATGAGCGCAGTGTCGTCATCAACCCCTATCACCGCTGGCATGCTGGTTATCGGCGACGAAATTCTGTCGGGCCGCACCAAGGACAGGAATATCGGCACGGTTGCCGAATTTTGTACCGAGATGGGGATCGAGCTGCGCGAAGTGCGCGTGGTCGCCGATGAAGCTGATGATATCGTTGCGGCAGTTGACGCGCTCAGACATCGCTATACCCATGTGTTCTCCACCGGCGGGATTGGCCCGACCCATGATGACATCACCGCCGAGGCCATAGCGCGCGCCTTCGAGGTTGCGCTGCCGATCAATGACGAGGCCCGCGAGATCATCGAGACACGGCTGCGCAAGGTCAATGTGGAGATCAATCCTTCGGTCCTGCGCATGGCACGCATCCCAGAAGGCGCGGCCCTGATCGCCAATCCGGTTTCGGGCGCCCCCGGTTTCCGCATGGGCAATGTCTATGTAATGGCCGGTGTGCCCAAAATCATGCAGGCCATGCTCAATGAAATCGCCAAGACCATGACGGGCGGGCGCAAAATGTTGTCGCGCGAACTGCCTTGCGGCGTCGGGGAAAGCACGGTCGGCCCGGGTCTGGGCGAAATCCAGACTGAATATCCAGCCGTCAAGATTGGCAGCTACCCGCAAATGATCAACCCGCAGCGCGACCCCAATGTGGCGCCGATCTATGCCTATATTGCCCTGCGCAGTACCAATGCGGCATTGCTCGACGAAGCTACGGCCAAGGTTGCGGCGCTGATCGACCGGCTGCATGCCGAAAAAGGAATTATATTGTCCGAGGAACCCAAACAATGAACCCGGCTCAAAAGTCATTCCCCGTCTCCTGGGACCAGTTCCATCGCGATTCCCGGGCCCTGGCCTGGCGCTTGATGGGCGAAGGCCCGTTCGAGGCGATTGTTGCCATTACCCGTGGCGGGCTGGTGCCCGCGGCGATTGTGGCGCGTGAACTCAATGTGCGCGTCATCGATTGCGTGGCGGTCAAAAGCTATGACCATCAGAACCAGGGCGGCATCAAGGTACTCAAACCCGTCGATGAGGAAATTGTCGCGGCTGCCAAGGCAGGCAAGAAAGTGCTGATCATCGACGATCTGGTCGATACCGGTGCGACCGCCCGCGTGGTGCGCGAAATGCTGCCGGGCGCACGCCTGGCCACGGTCTATGCCAAGCCCAAGGGCCTCGACATGGTCGACACATTCATCACCGAGGTCAGTCAGGATACCTGGATTTACTTCCCCTGGGATCTTGATGTGACCTATGTCGAACCGATATCAGGCGGGACTGACTGATCGCAACAAATCTGCAGGCGTGGTGGAATCGGTAGACACACAGGACTTAAAATCCTGAGAGGGTATCCTCGTGCGGGTTCGAGTCCCGCCGCCTGCACCAATCTTTGAGCACGCATGATTTGGCGTGCCAGCACATTGACCCAACCTCTGCTGAGGACAGCACAATGTTGATCAAGCTTGAAATCCTTGAAGCCATCAAGCGCGGCGACATTACCCTGCAATTCCGCCGTTGGCGCCGCCGCACCGTGCGGGCAGGGGGCACGCTGAAAACCAAGGTCGGCCTGCTCGCTATCGGCGATATTACCCCGATCAGGGCTGAGGACGTGACCGCGGCTGACGTCCGGCGTGCCGGGTTCAAAGATATTCCTGATTTTCTCAGATGGCTCGACACGATGAAGCCGGGCGAACTCGACCGGATTGAAATGAGCTATCTCGGCCCGGACCCGCGTGTGGAGCCAGATCAGCCGGCAGGCTGAAGGCCCCGGGAACCTTCCCGGACGGTCCGCGTTAGTCTTGTATGACTGATACATTGAAAATTGCTGCGATATCCGGAAGCCTGCGCGATAGCTCCTATAACACCAGTTCCCTGAAGGCTGCCGCCGAACTGGCACCCGAGGGCGTCGAGCTGGATATCATCACCTTGCATGATCTGCCGCTCTACAATGCCGATGTAGAGGCCGAGGGCTTTCCCGAAGCGATACAGAAATTGCAAAAGCGCATCCGTGCCGCCGATGGGGTGCTGTTCGCCACACCCGAATATAATTACAGCATGACCGGCGTGTTGAAGAACGCCATCGACTGGCTGTCGCGGCCCCATGGTGACGCGCCCTTGGCGGGAAAGCCCGCTGCCATGATCGGTGCCACGCCCAGCATTGTGGGGACCGCCCGTGCGCAGGCGCATTTGCGTGACGTGATGTATTACAACGCCATGCCCCTGCTATCCTCCGCCGAAGTGCTGATTTTCAAGGCCAATGAGAAATTCGATGCTGGCGGTCGGCTGACCGACCCGGATTCGCGTAAATTCCTCGGCAAGCTGATGCAGGAATTTACCGACTGGATTCGGCAATTAAAGGCGGGTGAATAGCGCTTCAGCTACAACTTTAGCGCCGCCAGTACTTCCGCGACAATCACCTCAACCGGGTTCTCGACAGAGACGGTCACCACGTTCTCGTCCGCCCTCGGCATTTCCAGCGTTTCAAACTGGCTGTCGAGCAGGGCGGCGGGCATGTAATGGCCCGGCCGGTTCGCCTGCCGGGCCCCGATCAGGTCCTTGCTGCCGGCAAGATGCACGAACAGCACTGGTTCGCCGGCCGCTTGGGTCAGATAGTCCCGATAGTCCCGTTTCAGCGCTGAACAGGCGGTAACCGATTGGCCGCGCTGGTCGGCGGCCTCTTTCATCGCCACGGCCAGACGTGTGAACCACGGCCAGCGATCATCGTCGGTCAGCGGCGTGCCATGGCGCATTTTCTCCACCGCTTCGGGCGTGTGGTAATGGTCGCCATCCAGAAACGGCACATTCATCGCCACGCCCAAAGCGCTGCCAATGGTGGACTTGCCGCTGCCCGAAACACCCATGACCACGATCAGCCGCGCCTGCTTGTTCAACATGAATATTGTGCCTTACCCGGTTCAGCCGGTCTTGAGCCAGAAGCGGATGCCATAGGCAACCACCCCCAGCACCAGAATGCTGGTCGCCCAGATGCCAGCAAACCACGCGAACCGTTTAAGCCATAAAGGGACGGTCAATGGTAGCCGCTTTCGCCGGTTTTGCCCCGGAACACCCAATAGGCCCAGCCGGTATAGATGAGAATGACCGGCACCAGAATAACGGCACCCACCAGCATGAAGGATTGACTGGCGGGGGGCGCTGCGGCCTCCCAGATTGTCACCCGGCCGGGAATGACATCGGGCCAGATCGAAATCGCCAGCCCCAGTATCGAGAGCGCAAACAGGGCCAGGGTCAGAAAGAACGGTGCCCGCTCCCGCTTGAGCGCCAGACTATGGAAGAACTGCCATGTGGTCAGCGCCACCAGCACCGGCACCACGCCCGCCGCCAGAATGCCCGGCCAGGCAAACCAGCGTTCATAATAATTGGCCTCAAGAAACGGTGTTGCGAGGCTGACCGCGCCAATGGTCGCCACCAGCGCTATCCCCAGCCAGCGCGCCTGCCCATAGGCTTTTTCCTGAATGTCGCCCTCGGTTTTCATGATCAGCCATGTGGCCCCCAACAGCGCATAACCGATAAGGAGGCTGACACCGGTGAGCAGGGTGAACGGGGTCAGCCAGTCCCACCAGCCACCGGCATAGGCGCGTCCCGAAACGGTGATCCCCTGCAAGAGCGCTCCAAGGGTGATGCCTTGCGCAAAGGTTGCAACAGCGGAGCCGGAGAAAAAGGCAATATCCCAGGCGGCGCGATGGCCCGCATCCTTCCAGCGGAATTCAAAGGCCACACCCCGGAACACCAGCGCCAGCAGCATGGCAATCAGCGGCGCGTAGAGGGCGGGCAAAATGATCGCATAGGCGAGGGGGAAGGCCGCCATCAGGCCACCGCCACCCAGCACCAGCCAGGTTTCATTGCCATCCCAGAGCGGGGCGATGGTGTTCATGGACGTATCGCGTTCTGTGCCCGGCTTGAGGGTGGGGAACAGAATGCCAATGCCAAGGTCAAAGCCGTCCAGCACCACATAGCCAATAATGGCGAAAACGATGATGCCGGCCCAGACAACGGTCAGGTCAAACGGAATGCCACTCATTTCGAAGCTCTCCCTTCATCAGGTGCCAGGCTGGCGGGCGCGGGCGTGATGCCCGCCGATCGGGTTGGATGGTTCGGCAGGTCAGTTTCGTCAATCTGCGGTGGCTTTTGCATCAACCGCATGATGTAGAGCGTGCCGATGCCGAAAACGGTGAAATAGACCACGACGAACACCAGTAACGATGTGGCGACAGCCGGGGCCGCCAGCGGTGAGGCTGAATCGGCGGTGCGCAACAACCCGTAGACGGTGAAGGGTTGCCGCCCGACTTCGGTTGTCACCCAGCCGGCCAGCACAGCGATCAGACCAGATGGCCCCATGACGAGGGCAAAGCGATGCAGCAGCGGCCAGTCATAAAGCTTGCTGCGCCAGCGCGCGAGCAGGCTGAAAAGGCCCAGCGCCAGCATTAAAAACCCGAGGCCGACCATGATCCGGAACGACCAGAACACAATGGCGACCGGCGGCCGGTCCTCCTTGGCGACGGTATCAAGACCCGCCAGCGGGGCGTTGAGATCATGCTTGAGGATGAGCGAGGACAGCTTTGGAATCGACAGGGCAAAATCCACCCGGTCCAGCTTGTCATTCGGCAGGCCAAACAGGATCAGCGGTGCCCCATCGGGGTGACTGTCATAATGGCCTTCCATGGCCATCACCTTGACGGGCTGATGTTCCAGCGTGTTGAGGCCATGCTGGTCACCGGCAAAAATCTGCACGGGCGTCATCAGGGCGGCCATCCACATGGCCATGGAAAACATCACCTGCGCGCCGGGATTATTGCGGTTCTTGAGCAGGTGCCAGGCACCAACCGCGCCCACGATCAGCGAGGTGGTGAGGAAGGCCGCAATAACCGTATGCACCAGCCGATAGGGAAAGCTGGGGTTGAAGATGATTTCAAACCAGGAGGCATCGGGCACGAACTGCCCCACATCATTGATGGCAAAACCAACCGGGGTGTGCATCCAGCTATTGGCGCTGAGAATCCAGAAGGCCGAGAGCAGGGTACCCCCGGCGACAGCGCAGGTGGCGGTGAAATGGAGGCCCCGGCCAACCTTTTTCATGCCGAACAGCATGACGCCGAGAAAGCCCGCTTCCAGAAAAAAGGCGGTGAGGACTTCGTAAGCCATCAAGGGGCCGATGATCGGTCCGGTCTTGTCCGAGAAAACCGACCAATTGGTGCCAAACTGGTAGGACATGACGATGCCCGAAACCACGCCCATGGCAAACACCACGGCGAAAATCTTGATCCAGTATTTGTAAAGCGTCATGTAAACGCCGCGCCCGGTCGCTAGCCAAAGCCCTTCCAGCACCATCAGGAAACTGGCCAGACCAATGGTGAAGGCGGGGAACAGGAAGTGAAAGCTTACAGTGAAAGCGAACTGTATGCGCGCCAGAAGCAATGCAACCTCGGATTCCACCATAGTGTTTCTCTCCCGATCATGACTTTGTAATGCGAGCGGTCATCCTAAAGTTTATGACGCGCGTTGCGAGCTCGCGCTATGTCGCAGTGATAAAATGCCGCAATTTTCAAACACTGATACTTATGCCGCCATCTACGTAGATAATATGGCCGTTGACGAAGCTTGCCGCATCCGAGCCTAAAAATACAGCCGCCCCAACAAGTTCGCGTGTCTCCGCCCAACGCCCCATCGGGGTGCGCTGTTCCAGCCAGGCGGAAAAATCCGTGTCGGCCACCAGCGCGGCATTCAATTCGGTCTTGAAATAGCCCGGGGCAATGCCGTTGACATTAAGGCCATGCCGGGCCCAGTCCGTCGCCATGCCCTTGGTCAGATTGGCCACAGCGCCCTTGGAGGCAGTGTAAGGGGCAATCGAGGGGCGGGCGAGCCGGCTCATCACCGAACAGATATTGATGATCTTGCCGCGCCCGCGCCCGATCATGTGTTTGGCCACCGCCTGACCCACATAAAACACCGAATTCACATTGGTGCGCATCAGCTGGTCGAATTTTTCGGGCGGAAAATCCTCGAGCGGTGCCCGGTGCTGCATGCCGGCATTATTGATCAGGATATCGATCGGCCCGATTTCCGCTTCGGCGTGGGCAATCGCTTCATTGACGCTGTCGGGGCTGGTCACGTCAAAGGCCAGCGCCGTCACCTTTGCCCCGGCATCGGCCATGTCCTGCGCTGCATGGCCCAGCGCCTCGGTGTCGCGCCCGTTCAAAAGGATTTCCGCGCCCGCGCCCGCCAGCCCCTCGGCCAGCGCCCGGCCAATCCCCCGGCTGGAGCCGGTAATCAGCGCGCGTTTGCCGCTCAAATCGAACAGCGAAAGGGTGTCCATGCAGGTATCTCCTCTGGCCTCATGCCGCAATTGTGCGTGCCGGGGGCTTGATCCCGAACCGTGCCTGTCCGATAAGCAATGTTCAACCGTTCACACGGGGATTATCGTTAAATCAACTCAGACGCAGGTGCAGTTTGTGCTGACATGCCAGTGCATGTCCAGTCTTCAGGACAACGCTCCAATGCGCATTTCCGTTCTCAGGAGAATTTCATGTCGACTGCTGATATTGGTCTGATCGGCCTGGCCGTTATGGGCTCGAACCTTGCCCTCAATATTGCCGAAAAAGGCCACACCATTGCGGTCACCAACCGGACCGCCTCCAAGATTGACGATTTCATCGCCAATGCTGGCGATCTCGCCGACCGTATTATTGGCAAGGCCGATCTGGTTGAGTTCATTCAGGCGATCAAGTCCCCGCGTTCCATCATCATCATGGTCAAGGCCGGCCAGCCGGTCGATGACATGATCGAGCAGTTGCTGCCGCATCTCGACAAGGGCGATGCCATCATTGAATGCGGCAATTCGCTTTATACCGATACCCAGCGCCGGTTCGATTATCTGACCCCCAAGGGCATTGGCTATCTCGGTGTCGGTGTTTCCGGCGGTGAAGAGGGCGCGCGCCACGGCCCCTCGATCATGGTCGGCGGTTCCAAGGAACAATGGCACAATGCCGAAGCGGTGCTCACAGCGATTGCGGCGAAGTTCAATGGCGAAAGCTGCTGCGCCTATCTCGGTGAGGGTGGAGCCGGCCATTTCGTCAAGACCATCCATAACGGCATCGAATATGCCGACATGCAGATGATTGCCGAAGTCTATGGCGTCATGCGCGATGGTCTGGGCATGAGCCCGGCCGAATGCGCCAAAGTGTTCAAGAAATGGAATGAGGGGCCGCTCAATTCCTATCTGATCGAGATCACCGGCCACGTGCTCGATTATACCGATGACAAGACCGGCAAGCCGCTGGTCGAGCTTATTCTCGACAAGGCCGGGCAAAAGGGCACCGGGCGCTGGTCTGCCATCGCCGCCCAGCAAATGGCCGTGCCCGCCACCGCCATTGAAGGGGCCGTTGCGGCCCGTTCTGTCTCAGCCCTCAAGGATGAGCGGGTTGAAGCGGAAAAGGTCTATGGCAAGCTCTCCGCTGGTGGTGCCGACGTGACCCTCGACGATCTGGAAAAGGCCCTGCTGGCCGGCAAGATCGTTGCCTATGCGCAAGGCTTTGCCGTGTTGCAGAAAGCTTCGGAAGAAAACGGCTGGGACCTGCCTTTGGCAACGATCGCCAAGATCTGGCGCGCCGGCTGTATCATCCGCTCACGCTTTCTCGACCAGATGGCCGCCGCCTATGCCAAGGGCGGCAACCAGAACCTGCTGATGGTCCCCGATTTCATCGCCATCATGCAGGACACCCATAAATCCCTGCGCAAGGTCGTCGCGGCCGGCGCCATCGGTGAATTCCCGCTGGTCTGTCTTTCCGCTTCGCTGAGCTATTTCGACAGCTATCGGCAGGCGCGCGGCACCGCCAACCTCATTCAGGGGCAGCGCGATTTCTTTGGCGCTCATGGTTTTGAGATGACTGACCGCGATGGCGAGCAGCACGGCGTCTGGCCGTCAACGCTCGACAAATAAATCCGGTTTCAGCCGGAAGCGAGGCCGGGCGCATCATGCCCGGCCTTTTCGTTTGTACGCCCGTAAATGATCCTGGTCACGCCCGAGCGCTCCGTCGTGCGGATCTGCGTCATGCCGAGGCGCTCCACCACATGTTTCGAGCGGTCATCCTCTGTGCCAACCTTGGCGATCAGCCGCGGCACGCCCAGCGTATCAAACGCATAATCGACCAGCCCGGTCAGCGTCTCATTGGCATAGCCCCGACCCTGGAATTGCGGCAGAAACTGAAACGAGATTTCGGTATTGGCCCGGTCGTGATGCCGGGTGAGGGCGATCAGCCCGATCAGAATTGCCTCTTCAGCCAGCCTGACGGTCAGCACCAGACTTTTGCCTTTGACCAGCAGGGCGGCGAATTTCGCCTCGAAATCCTCGGGGCTGATCTGGCCGCCGAGAAATTCGCCGATATCGGGATTTTCATAGAACAGCGCCACTTCGGCGAAGTCGGTTTCGCCGATAGTACGCAGGACGCAACGCTGAGTTGTGAATAAGGTAAGCATGAGCGAATAGATCGGCGAAGATTGCGACGCTGATGGGGCAGCAAAGTGCCCAAATCATGTATTTGTTCAAAGCGCGTAATCGCCCGTATGGATGCGTGTTTGCAGCACTCAAGCCGATGGCGGGAAACCCTTATGCCTGGGGGCCTTTTGGCTTGGTACGGTGCGGGGCCGTGGCGATCTCGCCGGGCTTTGCCATGTCCGGGGCATAGCGGTCCTGGGCGGTACCCGGGCTGCGCCTGAGGCCAAAGCGCCAGGACGCATAGATAAAGACGCAGGCGGCACTGACGGTAAGAATGCCGGCGGCAAAAAACGGCACGCCGGGGAAATAGCCCGGTGCGCGCGGCGAGGTGGTGAAAAAGCTGAACAATTGCGTCGCGGCCACCGGCCCGATAATGGCGGTCAGCGAATTGGCGGCATTGATGGCCCCCTGCAATTCGCCTTGCGCATTATCCGGCAATTGCCGCGACATCAGCCCGTTGATGGCGGGACCGGCAAGGCCGGTAAAGGCCCCGATGATCAGATAGCCGTAAAGCCCCACCGGCGTGTGGATGAAGGCGGTGCCGAAAAATGCAATCGCCCCGGCCAGCATCCCGAGCATGACGGTGATGCTTTCGCCAAACCGGCGGATGACGTGACCGATGAGAAAACCCTGAATGAGGGCAAACAGAATGCCGAATACTGCCAGCGACCGCCCGATCTGTGAGGAGGTCCACTGGAACCGCTCGATGGTGAAGAAGTTCCATACCGAGGGATAGCTCTGCCCGGCCAGCGCAAACAGAAACAGGCCGCCGAGCAGCCAGAGGACAGCCGGATAGCGCCGGAAGGCGAGAATGGCACCGAACGGATTGGCGCGCTTGAAATCAAACCGGCGCCGGTTGCGCATGGTCAGGCTCTCGGGCAGCACGAACAGGCCGAACAGCAGGTTGGCAAAGGCCAGCACCGCTGCCGCGTAAAACGGCGCGCGCGGCGAGAATTCACCCAGTTCGCCGCCAATGACCGGCCCGATGATGAACCCGAGCCCGAAGGCGGCTCCGATCAGCCCGAAGCGCTGCGAGCGTTGCTCCGGCGGGGTGATATCAGCGATATAGGCCGTCGCCGTACTTACCGCTGCGCCGGAAATGCCCGCCAGCAGCCGGCCGAGAAACAGCCAGCCGATCGAGGGGGCAAAGCCCATCAGTATATAGTCGGCCGTCAACCCGAGCAGCGACAGCAGCAGGATGGGACGTCGCCCGAACCGGTCGGACAAATTGCCCAGAATGGGCGAAAAGATGAATTGCATCAGCGCGTAGACGAAAACCAGATAACCGCCAAGTACCGCGCCCTGGGCGACAGTATCGCCCGTCAGCTGCAGAATAAGCTCGGGCAGAACCGGCAAGATGATGCCAAGGCCGACCATGTCGAGCAGGATGGTTGTAAGGATGAAGACAAGCGTGAGTTTTGAATCTCGGGCTAGGGCCATGAATTGAATCGCTTTGTCTTTTCGGTTCGGTCACTTGACACACGCTTTGGCGGCAACGCAAGCGCGGTAGGCTTTCTGCTGGCCCGGCGGCCCGGATAGCATTGGGTTATAGCAGGAAAATGGCAGCAATTCCGTGATTTCAGCGCGAAACCGGGTCGTAGTCATAAAGCCAGTGCAGGCGTTTGAGATGTCCTGTGGGTCCTTGCATGCGCACAACGGCATCGCGCGCCAGCGACAGGGGGCGGCGCATGTGAAAAATCCGGCCATTGGCCTCGGACATGCTGGCAACCCGCGTGACCCGGCCGCGGCGCGTGGTGTCGAAACGCTCAAAGGCTGTCTCGGCGTTGTCTTCGCTCATCAGCAAGGGGGCGAGGACCATCGCGTCCTCTATGCCCATGGCTGCGCCTTGCGCCTGAAACGGCAACATCGCGTGCGCGGCATCACCGATCAGGCCGATCCGCCCCAGGTGCCAGCGCGCGGTAGATACGGCTGCGAGGGGCCAGTGCGTCCAGGTCTCGGCCTTCTCGAGAATGGCGGCGAACCGCGGATCGCGTCGCGCCGCTGGTGGCAGGTTGGGTGCCGGGCGGATGCCAAAGCCAAGCGAGAGGGGTTCGCGCGCGAACAGGGCGAGGTTGATCTTGTCCCGATGCGGCACTGGATAGGCGACCGCATGGAAACCCGGTCCCCAAAGGAGGCTGGTATGCGTGGTCGAGAGGCCCGGCGACAGCGCGTCAATGTCAATCAGTGCACGCCAGGCGATGTAGCCGGAATAGGCAGCTTCACTTCCCCCCAACAGGGTAGTGCGTGTATGTGAGCCGACCCCGTCTGCACCAACAAAGGCATTGGCTTTGACCGGTTGCTTGTCACCCCCCGGTTTGTCGATGACAATCGAGACGCCATCGCTGGTATTGGTCACCGTGAAGTCGCGGATGCCGAACTGAATGTCGACATTGGCGAACGGCTTGCAGGCCTTGAACAAGGCCTCCGCCAGATCCGCCCGATGCATCACGGCATAGGGCAGGCCGAAGCGTTCGCGCGCCGTCTCGCCAAGGATAAGCGAGGTGAGGGGGCGTTGATGTCCGAATGGATAAATGTCGATGCCGTCCGGCTCGAAAGCAATTTTGCGCAGCGCCTTGTCAAGGCCAAGCGCATTCAGCGCCTGCCGGGCATTGGGGCTGATTTGCAGCCCCGCGCCAAATTCCTGCACGGTGTCATTGCGCTCCAGAATAGTCACGCGCGCACCCAGTTTTGCCAGCGCGAGGGCCAGCGTCAGGCCGGCAATGCCGGCACCGGCGATATAGATATTGCGATGGGGCCTGTCGGCCATGGGCGTGAAACTACACTGTCAGAGAGGTAACGAGAGCCGATACCGGATTGGCAGAGCCCGGTTTCAGCCTGGAATTATAGATATAATGGGTTGAGCAATAAGGGCATACGATCTCGGTATCCGCGCCCATGTCCAGATAGACATGCGGATGATCGAACGGAGGCAAGGCACCGATGCACTTGAATTCCTTCGCACCGATCTCGATTTGAGTGACACCATCCGTATTGTGAAAGTGTGGAACGCCGCCATGTGCCATGTGATTTGCCCTTCAGCCGTCAACGCGCCGGACCATAACGAAGCAAAAACCGAATTGCCAGACCCAAGACGCACCTTTCGACATGGTTGGACTATCAGCCGCGGCTTGCTATGACCTGAAAAACATTCACACCAAACCACAAGAGGCGACAGTGCCAAAGTTTATCTCGGAAGGCATCGAAATCGCCTATGAAACCTATGGGGAAGGCCCGCCCGTGGTTCTGGTGCATGGCTTTGCCTCAAATGGTCAGGTCAACTGGGTTGCGACCGGTTGGGTCGACGCGCTGACCGAGGCCGGTTATCAGGCGATCACCATGGATAATCGCGGTCATGGCCAGTCCGAAAAACTCTATGATTCGCAATATTACGGCGCGCGCAGCATGGCGCATGATGTGGCCAATCTCATCGATCATCTGAAGTGCGGCCCGGTTGTGCTGCTCGGCTATTCCATGGGTGCGCGCATTTCCGCCTTTGTCGCGGTCGATGCGCCGCGAAAGGTCAGCGCTGTCATTTTCGGCGGCCTGGGTATCAACATGATCCACGGCATGTCCGATTCTGCTCAAATCATTGAGGGCCTGCTGGCCCCGAGTCTTTCCGTTGTTACCCACAAGACGGCGCGCCAGTTTCGCATTTTTGCCGAGCATACCGGCAGCGACCGCAAGGCGCTGGCGGCCTGCATGGCCGCCTCCCGGGCACCGATTTCGGCTGAGGATGTACAAAATATCGACGTGCCGGCGCTGGTCGCGGTCGGCAGTGCCGATGTGGTTGCCGGCGCGCCCGAACCGCTCGCCGAACTTTTGCCACAGGGAGAGGTTCTGGTGATCGAACGGCGCGATCATATGCGCGCCACTGGCGACCCGCAGTTCAAGCAAGGGGTATTGGCGTTCCTGCAACGTCACGCCTGATTAATCCAACCGTCGTGAACTTTTTGTTTTCGGCAGGCATATATCCTATAATCTAGGCTCGAAAACCGGAGAACAGCATGGCGAGTTCGGCAAATACCAAGAGCACAGTCAAATCGGTCGACCCCGTCTGGGCGGCGATCGTTGAAGGTGCTCATGAAATCGCGGCCAATGAAATTTCGCTGGCCAGCATGGTTGCCGCCAATGTGCTCAACCATGACCGCTTTGAAACAGCGCTGGCTTTCCGCCTGGCCGAACGGCTGGATCATCGCGATATGTCCGCCGATCTGCTGCGCCAGGCTTTCGATGACGTGATCGCCACCACACCGGAAATCGGCATGGCCGCGCGGGCTGATCTCGCCGCCACGCTGGAGCGGGATCCAGCCTGCCACCGTGCCATCGAGCCGTTCCTTTATTTCAAGGGCTATCATGCGTTGCAAACGCACCGTTTTGCCCATGCGCTCTACGAGCAGGGGCGGCGCGATATGGCGCTTTACCTGCAAAGCCGGTCCAGCCAGATATTCCAGACGGATATCAATCCGCGTGTGGTCATGGGCAAGGGCATTATGCTCGATCATGCGACCGGTCTTGTGATTGGTGAAACCGCCCGCATTGGCGACAATGTTTCCATCCTGCAGGGCGTTACTCTGGGCGGTACCGGCAAGGAAGATGGCGACCGCCATCCCAAGGTCGGCTCCGGCGTGCTGATTGGTGCCGGCGCGAAGATTTTGGGCAATATCACCATTGGCGAATGCGCACGTATCGCCGCCGGTTCGGTCGTTCTCAAGGACGTGCCGCCGCGCAAGACCGTGGCCGGGGTGCCGGCAAAAATCATCGGCGAGGCCGGTTGTGCCCAGCCAGCCTCGGTCATGGATCAGATGGTCCTGTCGTCTTTTGACAAATAAGCTGTCTCTTTGCCCCTTGGGCGGGGAAAAACGCCGCGCGGCATTGGTTTGAAGGCCTTGAGCCGCTAGAACCGCGCAAAACCAATACGCAAAATTGAAGGAACGGCCCGTGGAACATCAGGAAATCATCAAGCTGCAAACCTATCTGCAGCAGAAATTCGGCAATAGCGCCATCGATGTGCGCCCACGGCCGCGCAAGGATGATTCCTGCGAAGTCTATATCGGCGAGGAATTTATCGGCGTGCTCTATCTCGATGACGAAGATGGCGACCGGTCCTACATGTTCCAGATGGCCATTCTCGACGTCGATCTCGACGAAGTCAGCTGATTGCTCTAGAGACCGCCAATCCTGGCCAGCCAATGGCCTGCTTCCTCATCGAAGCGTTTCCAGGCGTTGAGCATCTGCATGTCAAACACATAGGTCACCGCGACCTCATTTCCCGCAACAATCGTGCGCACACAGCTGGCCGGTTCGCCGGGGGCGACAGGCTGCATGCATTTGGCCACAAACGGGTCGGCAGAGAGCGGGTCATACCAGACGGTTTCGTTCTGAAAGCCGTCGCTGGCTTTTAACGGCTTGCCCACGAGGCCCGGTGGCCCGGCAATCTGCTCGGGTAAAAACTGGTGCAGATAAACCGCATCCAGTAACCGGGCGCTGGAACGGGCTCGGCTACGCGGCATCAGCGTGACCATGACTTCGCGCATCCGGTCCTGGGCCCCAAGCGGCAGCGCGAATACCAAATCCACCTTGTCTGAAAATCCTTCCACCCGCTGGTCCTCAAACCGGAACCAGGCCGGGGGAATGGCAAGCCGGCGATTGCCGACAATTTTTTCAATTGTCGGGCCCGCGGTATGCAGGTTGGGCAGGGGGCTTTGCTGGCGGCTGGCCCCGTCAATCAGATAAGCAACCCCCAGTCCACACAGCACAGCCGCCAGCGCAATCAGCGCCAGATTGAACGCCAGACTGGATTGGTGCTGCCCACCAGGTGCCTTGCTGTAGGTGTCGGGACTGGCCATGCGCCGTCGTTAACCAAATTACATGAGTTCAGGTGACGCCCGATTAGGGGGCTGGTATGCTTAATGAATAGTTAAGATTGTTCGGCGCTGCCGGGTTTTGAAGGAAATGCACTATGGTGATCAATGAATTCGGTCTGGCAGTGTTCATTATGGCTGTGGGGTTGAGTGCGGCGGGGGCTGGCACACATCTTTATCAGCACATTTCCCAGACTCAGGCTGAGCTGAGCTATGCCGGTAAAACCTATATCCGCTCAATGGGCAGTCTCGCTTTCAGCTTCATTTGCGGCCCCTATATCATGCTGCAAATGGGCATGCGCACCCAGCCGGGCCAATCGATCTCGGCAACTTCAATGCTGCTGGCATCGTTTGTGGCCTTTGGCTGGGCCTTCATCACCGGCCTGATGTTGATGAGCGTCTGGCTCGCTGTTCGCGGCGTGTAAAATAAACAACCCCGGTTCCGTTTGCGGAAACCGGGGTCGTTATGCGGACCTGCCAACTTGTCAGGGAGGGGCAGATCCGAAAACTCGATCAGCCTTGCGTGGATTAGCGGCTCGCCACGAATGTCGGGCGGTCGTCATAGATGTCGACCCATTCGCCGGAATCATATTGTGACTGGCGTTTCACATACTGATAGGGCGTGTCGTTCCACAATTTGATCAGGCTTTCCTGATTATCAAGGATGAGATCGCCGCGATCTGTGCGTGCCATCAAGACGGCATGCCCCTCGCCATTGGGCTGGCGTACCACGGCAATCATGAGCGTGGAGGCGGGCCAGCCGGCGCTGATCAGTGCGCGGCGCTTGGCCAGGGCATAATCTTCGCAATCGCCATAGCCGTTCGGATAGGTCCAGAATTCCGTGGTCTGATAAAGCGCTTCATCGGTCATCGGAATGATGGTGGTGTTGTAAAAACTGTTGATCTCAAGCAGCTGCTGCCATCTGGTGTCGCTCAGATTTTCGGCCTGGACATAATCAACATTGACCTGACATTCGCTGGCATGGGTACGGCAGAATTTGGCGTGCCCGACCGGAATGCTGGCCTGCTTGTCGCTGACGGTCGCGAAGGCGACATTGCTGATATCGATAAAGCCCAAAGCCCAGGCTCGATCCGAACTGGCCAACAATACCAGCATCAATATGCCGGCAAGGCCGATAACTCTGTTTACGTGAACGCTCATGGCATGTTCTCCCTGACAGAGAACACACTAGGGACCGGCGATTTCGGCGATCCGAAAACTGATAAGCAGTTTTTAGACAAGTTTGAATCGAATTGCAGGCCTGAAATTCAGCCCGCATTAAGCATGTCAAACCGGTCAAGACAGGGAAATCGGGCCGCCCTATCGCCAGACGGCAAAAAGCCATCCGCATAAAGCAGATCATTAGAGGATATAACGGGATAGAAGAATTAGTTCAGGCGGAGACTTTGCTGGATCACGGTCAGCATTTCCTGCACCGAGGTGAACTCGACACCAACACCGTTCTCGAAATGCCGCACAATGCGTGCCCGCATCCGCCCGAGCGTAACCTGGGTGCCCAAAGCCGGTCGCACCGCAATCTCGATGGCCGCGCCCGATAGCGAGATATCGATGATCTTGCAGTCATACCGGCGTCCGTCATCCAGAAGGATAGAGGAATGCCGGTTATCAGGCACAAGGCGCTCATGCCGCCGGTCTTCAGGCAGATTGAGAATATCCTTGTTGGCCAGATAGGTCAGCTGGGCCGCCATCTGCTCGCGTTTGCGCAAGGAGGCCATCAGATCGACGACAAAACCACCATCGATAACTTCTTTTACCGTGCCCTCGATACGCCCCAGATGATCGAGATAGGCAATGACCCGTTCGCCCACCTTTCCGGCAGCGGGGGCGATCACAACGGCATCGCCGGGGGACATCTCGATAATCTGACAGGGAAACTCACGCCGGTCAGCCAGCATATAGCGGCCGAGAATCGACACTTTCACCCGCTGGAAGCGAGGAATTTCTCTCGATGCGCCCGGTTGAACGGGTGCTAAAGGCTCGCGCGTTTCAAAATCAAACATGGTGATTATCGGACCACAACCAGAATCAATGGCCCCAGCTTAACGCCTGTTCGTTAAGTGTTGGTAAGCCAATGGCAGGGAAATGTCCGCATGTTGCCGATTTTTGCCGTTCAGGAACGTCCGCCATCGATCACCGCCAGATGCGCATAGCGCCGGGCGCTATTGCCATGCACGCGGGCTGGCAGGGGCGCGGGGGCTTCGGTATCGGGCCACATCGCATTGGCTTCCACGGCCATGGAGATGTCATGGCCTTCCTGGCGCATCGAAAGATCATCAGGCCAGATCAGGCGCAAGCCGGTGATCCGCTGTTCCATGATCGGCTGTACGCCCAGCCAATAGGGCTCGTCGATCACCGTCATCCCGCCCAGAATGCGCGAGCTGGTGCTGCCATTGTGCCGCAACGGCATCAAAATGGTTTCGAACGAAGCCTGGGTACCCACAGAAGTGGTCCCCTGAAAAGTGACAAGCGCGACGGCATGATCCTCGGTGACGGCGCGGATCAGGGTAGAAATGGCGTCGCTGTCCTTGTCGTGCCAGAGCCCGGAGAAGGAGCGCCCTTTAAGCTCACGGCAATAGGAAGAACAAAGATGGGAGCCGGCCAGACGGAACATGAAGCTCTCGTCTTCTTCGGCAGTCTCGAGAATGAAAGTGCTGGCAAGGGCCGTGCGAATACGGGTCGGATCGATATCACGACGATCAGGGGCGCTACGCGAACCACGCAGGCTGTTCCAATAGTCATAGAGCGCTCTTGAGGTCGCCTTTTGCATAATCCCGCCCATCAGCTTTTTCCATTAACGAAGTTTCGGGGTTTGGGGCCCCGTCCTGTGAGATGAATGTCGCAAAACTGGCGGAGAAAATCGCCCTTAAACATTCGTTAAGGTTAATGCGGGCAAGCCAATGTGGACAAAGCTGTGCAATCAATGCACGAAGGTCAGGAAAAACAGGGTCCTAGCCAATGAGTGACGAACAGCACAATGATTCAGAGGGCCGTGAGCCCATTTTCACCCTGCCGCCGGTGGTGCTGTATTTTGTCGGTTTCCTGATCCTGGTGCATGTGGCAACGCTGTTTGCCCTCGATGATGCGGGGCGCCGCCAGCTGGTGATCTGGTTTGCCTTCATTCCCTTGCGCTTTACCGATTTTCTCGATGCACCGGGCGGGGCCTGGCCGCTGCTGTGGACGCCGTTCACCCATGCGCTGATGCATGCCAGTTGGGAACATGTGCTGATCAATGCCGCCTGGCTGGCCATTTTCGGTACACCCGTCGCGCGCCGCTATGGTTCCGTACTGTTTCTCGCTGTCTTTTTTATCAGTGCGCTTGCCGGGGCTTTTGCCTATCTGGCGACAGCCTGGGGGCAGGTCGGGGTGCTGGTTGGCGCGTCGGGCGGCATATCAGGGCTGACCGGCGTGGCTGTCCGGTTCGTGTTTCAGCCTCCCGTCGTTATCGCTCGCGATCCCGAAACCGGTGCGCCCGTAGGGTATGGGCGGCAATTGCTCCCCCTTGCGGGTCTGCTGCGCAGTTCGCGGGCGCGGGCCTTTACCCTGATCTGGGTCGGGCTGAACGCCATTACCCCGCTTCTGCCACTGGTGACGGGCGGCGGCGGTATCGCCATTGCCTGGCAGGCTCATCTCGGCGGGTTTTTTGCAGGCCTGTTGCTCGCGACCCTCTGTGATCAGCAGGCCAGACGCGAATTTAACCGGAATACACCTCAGTCGGATTAAACAGCCTGGGCTCGCCGGTATCTTCCAGCGCCACATCTTCGCCTGAAACCGTAACCCGGCGGAAAAAGCAGCTTTTGCGTCCGGTATGGCAGGCCGCCCCGCGCCCGGTTTGCTCGACATAGAGCAATAGAGCGTCCTGATCGCAATCCGTGCGCATTTCGATCAGTTTTTGCACTTCGCCCGAAATCTCACCTTTTTTCCAAAGCTTGCCGCGGGAGCGCGAATAATAGTGCACGTCGCCGGTTTGCAGCGTCAGCCGCAGGGCTTCTTCGTTCATATGCGCCAGCATCAGCACGGTATTGCTGCCGGCTTCCAGCGTGATCGCGGTCACCAGCCCATTGGTATCAAAACGCGGGGCAAACCCCGTGCCTTCCTCCAGATCCGCATGGCTGAGGCCTTCAGGATTGGTAAAACGGATGCTCATAACTGTCCCTGGTAATTAGCGTTTTGCATTGACCATAGCAAAAAACCGGTCGCGTTCTGCCCGTTCCTCGACAAAAACACCGGTAAACTTGTGGGTGATCGTTTGCACGTCATGCTTGTGCACGCCGCGCATCGACATGCACATATGTTCAGCCTCGATCATGATCGCTGCGCCGCGCGGGTTCAAATGTTCGTTGAGGGCGTCAATAATCTGCGCTGTCAGGTTTTCCTGCGTCTGCAGACGGCGGGCAAAAACCTCGGTCAGCCGGGCGAGCTTGGACAGGCCCACAACCCCGTCATGCGGCAGATAGGCGATATGCACCTTGCCGAAAAACGGCACCATGTGATGTTCGCAATGGGAATGGAACGGGATATCGCGCATCAAAACGATGTCGTCATAGCCGCCAACGTCCTTGAACGTTTTTTCCAGAATGGCCTTCGGGTCCTGGGTGTAGCCGGCAAACAGTTCGCCATAGGCATCGGCCACGCGGGCAGGGGTCTCGATGACGCCCTCACGCGCGGGATCGTCACCGGCCCAGGCAATCAGGGTGCGCACGGCCGCTTCCGCTTCGGCGCGGCTGGGGCGTCCGTTCTGATTGGAAATTACCGAACTCACGCTCTCAGGCTTTACGCTGACGTCCATGTCCCGCTCCTCTATCCATGGTGCCTGAACGATACGCACCCGGGCATAAATCGGATCAGCGCAAAGCCGGATTGGCACTGGCACTCAGCTGACCCCGCCTTATATAAGTGGGGCGAGGCTTCTCACAAGCAAACAGATTGTGCCGAAAAATGGAACTGTCAGAGATATATTCCGATAAGATCCTTGAAATTGCAGGGAAATTGCCGGATTTGACCCGGCTTTCAGCGCCTGATGCTTCGGCGCGTAAAGTTTCGCGTGTCTGCGGATCGGTTGTTGAAGTCGATCTGAATGTCGCCAATGGCGTGGTCACCGGCTATGCACATGATATTTCCGCCTGTGCCCTCGGTCAGACAGCTTCCTCCGTCATGGCCGAGCATATTGTCGGGGCCAGCCCGGCTGAATTGCGTCAGCTCCGCGATGAAATGTTTGCCATGCTCAAAAATGATGGTCCGCCGCCGACAGGTGCCCGTTGGCAGGATCTGAAATATCTCGAGCCCGTGCGCGCCTACACGGCCCGTCACGCCTCAACCATGCTGGTGTTTGACGCGGTGGTGGATTGCCTGGACCAGATCGACAAGGGACAGGGCCATTGATGGCGCGATTCTGGGCGCTGGTTGATTTGCCGTTCAAACTTGTCGCCGTATTTCTGATCACGCTTTATCGCTACACGCTTTCAGCCATTGTGGGGCGCACCTGCCGTCATTTGCCCACGTGTTCGGAATTCACCGCCAACGCCATCTGGCAATATGGTTTCTGGCCGGGCGGATGGATGGGCTTGGCCCGTTTCTGGCGCTGCCGCCCCGGCGGCACCCATGGCTATGATCCGGTGCCCGAAAGCCTGAGCAAAGACGGCCATTGGTACACCCCGTGGCGCTATGGCCGGTGGCGCTGATTTGGCTTGAGGGATTAACGGGGCATTAACGCGAGTGTGCCACGATGGGGCATCATGGAAGTCGCAAGCAAATCGATGAACTGGATGCCGAAGAAATCGGCCTATAGCGTTGCAGTCGCGGCGAGCGCGAAACGTCGCGCCATGGTCGCGGAATTCCAGTCCAACACCTCAAATCTTGCCTCTTCCCTCAGCACGGCCTTCTCCAATCAGTTGACGGGCACCGTTGAGAACGCCCGCCAAACCGCTATCGAACGCATTCAGGCGCAGGTAAAGGTGAAGCAGGACGCGCTGGCCGAGAAGTTCAACAGCGTCAACATGCAGGTCTGACGCTAGCATTGCGCGCCGCCTTGGATTGCGAGGCTCTCCAGAGTTGTTTACCCACATCCCCTGAAGCCGAGACCCTTGGCAGAGCGCCAGGATAATCCCCCGCATCACGCTCAATTCCCCTCAACCACTTCCCCCGACGCCCAAGCGGTGTTAAGCAGCTTCGCTGCCGGGAATGGTCCCGGCTTTTGCAAATACAATTTCGGAGACGGAACATGATTACGGTAAAATTCCCCGATGGCGCCACACGCGAATATGCGATGGGCACCACCGGCACCACCGTAGTTGAATCCATTTCCATGTCGCTGGCCAAGAAAACCGTGGCCATGCGCGTCAATGGCGTGTTGAGTGATCTGTCGGACGTGCTGTCTGATGGTGCCGAGATTGCTTTTGTGCTGCGCGAAGATGATGCCGCGCTCGAACTGATCCGCCATGACGCCGCCCATGTGCTCGCCGAAGCGGTGCAGGAACTCTGGCCCTCGACTCAGGTCACCATCGGCCCGGTCATCGAGAACGGCTTCTATTATGATTTCGCCCGCGACGAGCCTTTTTCCGAGGAAGATCTCAAAACCATCGAGAAAAAGATGTCCGAGATCATCCAGCGCGGCGCGGCGTTCACCAAGGAAGTCTGGTCACGTGATGAAGCCAAAAAGGTCTTCAAGGCCAAGGGCGAGGACTACAAGGTTGAACTGATTGATGCGATCCCCGCCGATCAGGATCTCAAGATCTACAAGCAGGGCCAGTGGTTCGATCTATGCCGCGGCCCGCATATGCGTTCGACCAAGGATGTGGGCCAGGCCTTCAAGCTGACCAAGGTGGCCGGGGCCTATTGGCGTGGCGACAGCAATAATGCCGTGCTCAGCCGCATCTATGGCACCGCCTGGGCCAGCAAGCAGCAGCTTGATGACTATCTGACCATGCTCGAGGAAGCCGAAAAGCGCGATCATCGCCGCATCGGTCAGGAAATGGATCTGTATCATTTCCAGTCGGAAGCGCAGGGCTCCGTATTCTGGCATCCCAAGGGTTTCGTGATTTACAATCAGATGGAGGAATATATCCGCCGCCGTCTGAATGCCTCCGGCTACAAGGAAATCAAGACCCCGCAGCTATTGGACAACAAGCTCTGGGAAAAGTCCGGACACTGGGGCAAGTTCCGCGAGAACATGTTCGTGGTGCCCGACGAGACCCCCTCGACCGAGGAAGGCAAGCCAGTTCTCTCCGGCGAAGCTAATCTCATGGCGCTAAAGCCGATGAATTGCCCCGCCCATGTGCAGGTCTTCAATCAGGGCATCAAATCCTATCGCGACCTGCCGCTGCGGCTGGCCGAATTCGGCTGCTGTCACCGCAATGAGGCCCATGGTGCGCTGCACGGCCTGATGCGGGTGAGGCAGATGACCCAGGACGATGCCCATATTTTCTGCCGCGAGGACCAGATCCAGTCCGAAACCGAAGCCTTTTGCGCGCTGCTGGATTCGGTTTATGAGGATATGGGGTTCACCGAGGTGAAAATCCTGCTCGCCACCCGTCCGGAAACCCGTGCCGGCGAGGATGCCGTCTGGGATCTGGCCGAAAAGGGTCTGGGGGATGCGCTACGGGCCACCGGGCGTGATTTCGAGATTGCCGAAGGCGAGGGTGCGTTTTACGGGCCAAAGCTTGAATTCCATCTCAAGGATGCCATCGGCCGTTCATGGCAATGCGGTACCTTGCAGCTTGATTTCGTGCTGCCGGAACGCCTCGAGGCCTCCTATATCGCTGAAGACAGTTCGCGCCAGCGTCCGGTCATGCTGCATCGCGCCATTCTCGGCTCGCTGGAGCGCTTCATCGGTATCCTGATCGAGAACCATGCCGGGCGCATGCCGCTCTGGCTGGCCCCGGTCCAGGTTGTGGTGGCAACCATTGTCAGCGAAGCCGACCCTTACGCCGAAAAACTGGTGGCGGATCTCCGCGCTGCCGGTATCCGGGCCGAAATCGATCTGCGGAATGAAAAGATCAACTACAAGGTGCGCGAGCACTCGGTCGGCAAGGTGCCGGTCATGTATGTGGTGGGCAAGCGCGAAGCGGAAGAGGGCACTGTCTCTGTCCGGCGTCTGGGGAGCGACGGGCAAAAGGTCATGCCGTTCGCCGAGGCGATGGATGGGCTGGTATCCGAAAGCCTGCCGCCTGATCTGGCCTGAACTGAATCAATGCTCCGGCGGCGCGCAACGTGCCGCCGGTTCGCCCTATTCGACGAAGGCGACGCCCATTTCGCGCAGCGTCCGCCATACGACCTTGCATTGATGCTGGCCATGGCCTGAGGCAATCAATTTGAATGTATTGGGTATCTGCCCGACCGAGAGGACCTCGATCTTGGCGCCGGTCGCCGACACGTTGCGAATGATGCAATTTGCCGCGCCTCGTCCATGTGTAATCACGGCAGGGATAGCAGCAATTCTACGCGGCGATAGCCGGTTTTCACGTTGGCCACGCAATCTGACAACTCCTTGTTTCGGGATCGAACCAGATCCCAAAGTGCCCAAAGAACTTTCCTAATGCGCCTGTTTTACCTGGCGGATTTAAATCAAATTCTATCTATGCCCTTCGCATCCCCCTCAGCATGGGGACGGCGCTAGTAAACGCCGGTCAGAACCTCGATTTCGGAGGGGGAGCCGGCATGGACGTTGAAGTCGCGGTTATAGACATTGTTGCCGCGTTTCGCGATGACGCTGTAGTCACCTTCTTCGAGGATCAGGGCGGGGAACGCCCCCACACTGGCATAGATGACATCGCCCTCAGCGGTCCGGATTGTCCATTCCACATCCGCGATCGCCTCGCCACCCGGGTCAGAGACCAGTTTCAAACTGACGCGGCTGGCCCGATGGTAAAGTGTGGCATCGGTGATCTGGCCGGGATCGACCCGTAAATCGGCCCGCACCAGCGCGTTGTATTTTCCGAACCGCGAAATGATGTGATAGACGCCGGCATTGAGGTGAACGGTATCCCCGGGCGCAATATTGTCAGCCACCAGCACCCGGTCATGGTCGCCATCGCCTGAGGCGTAAATATCGAACTTCAGGTCCTTTGCCGGAATGGGGATATCCCCTGTAATGGCGGCACCAAGACGCAGCGCGCCCGAATCCAGCACCATGGTCTTGCCGGTAATGCCGGGCTCGATATGCATCGTATCGGTCGCCTGGGACCGGCCATAGGCCACATGCACCACATAATCGCCCGGTGACAGATTGAACACCGCGATTGAATCAGTGGATTTTCCCAAAAGCGCCAGCGCGCCGGTGGCATCGGTCTTGGTGTCGAACACCCGCCAGACCAGCCCATCGGGAATAATCGCCCCGCCTTCAAAAATCTTGGCCGAGAGGGTGATCGCAAGTGGCGGGCCGCCGGCGGTCGGGGAGGATGTCTCAGGGGTCTGCTCACGGGTCCGCAAGGCCTCCGCGAGGGCATTCAGCGCGGCATTGCCATGTTCTGCATCTGCCGGGACCTCCGGTTGCACGCCCTGCTGCACCACCTCATCGCCTCTATCGGGGCGCGGGCGTGGAATCGGCGGCATCTCCTGTCCAAACGCTGCAAGCGGCGCGGCAAGAGAGATCAGGATGAGGAGAATCAGCAGACGGCGCATTTAATAACTTGAGCACATAAGGAGGGTCCGGGGGGTAAAACTTGATCTGTCTTAACGCATAGACTTGGATTAGGGAAAACGTGTGTCATAAGAGGCGTCTATTTCAAGGAAAAAGCGATGTCCCGAATTCCAGAACTTCTCGACTATCTCAAAACCCGACGCTCTGTCACCCTGCCATTTCTCGCCGAACCGGGGCCGACCTCCGCCGAAATTGAAGAAATGCTGACGATTGCCACGCGTGTGCCCGATCATGGCAAGCTGGCGCCCTGGCGTCTGGTGACCTATTCGGGCGATGATCGTGCCCTTATCGGCGAACGGCTGGCGGAGATTGCCAAACGCCGCAATCCGGCCATCGAGCCGGAAGCGCTTGAGAACGAACGGCGTCAGTTCCTGCCCGCACCCCTGACCATTGGTGTGCTGAGCTCGCCAAAGCCGCATCCGAAAATTCCCGAATTCGAGCAATTGCTCTCCGCCGGTTGTGTTGCCTTCAATCTTGTTCATGCCGCTTATGCGATGGGCTATGGGGCGCATTGGATCACCCGCTGGTTTGCCTATGATACAGAGGCTGCTGCCATGTTGGGGGCCAGGGAAGGCGAGACTTTTGTCGGCTTCATCCATATCGGCACCCCGCAGATCCGCCTCGAAGAGCGTGACCGCCCGGCGCTGGGCGATGTGGTCAGCAAGTGGGAAGCCTGAGGCTGTCGTGATAACCGGCAAAATCTGTTATTGTTGAGATCAAACCAGTGGAATCAGCCTGATGGCCGTGCAGCCTGTTCGAATCCCGCCAAGTCTGACCGCCGTGCTCAACAGCGCCGGCGAGAAGAATGGCGTTGATTTCGATTATCTGCTGCAAACGGCCATGCGCGAGAGCAGCCTCAATCCGACGGCAAAGGCCAGCACGTCCTCGGCCGTCGGTCTGTTCCAGTTTCTCGACAATACCTGGCTCGATGTCATGAAATCCGATGGCCCGCGCCTCGGCTATCAGCACTATGCCGACGCTATCGTCAAAAATGCGGATGGTGATTTCACCATTCCTGACAAGAACCTGCGGGCCGAAGTGCTCAAACTGCGCGAAAATCCGCAGGTTGCCGCAGATCTGGCCGCAGCCTTCACAAGGCGCAATGGCGATTACCTGAGTGAACGTTTTGGCCGTATGCCAAGCGCCGGGGAACTTTACATTGCCCATTTCCTTGGGGCGGGCGGCGCGGCCAAAATGTTTGAGGCAGGGCTGGAAAATCCTGATCAGGTGGCTGCCAACCTATTTCCCCGTCAGGCAGAAGCCAATCGCGCCATTTTTTATGCCGATGGCGAAGCGCGCACGATTCGTCAGGTCTATAAGGCGCTGGTCGCCAAGCATGGTGTAGATGGCGGGGGCACGCGCCCCGAATTTGCCGCCCAGCAAATCGCCGGTGGCGGGCAGGCCGCTGCGCCTTTGGTGCCCGCCGAGCCACTGGACATGTCGTTTCGCAGTCTTTTCAGTAGCGGCAACCAGGGTGCAGAGGGCTCGCCAGTCGTGGCACCCGGAGCGGCCGCGTCGGGCTTTTTTGTTCAGCTTTACAATAAGTAGCCAGCTTTATTTCGCGAAATTCTTATGGTGAACCAATCTTTAAATCTTAGCCCTTAGGGTAATTACCTAATGGCTGGAGGTTTGTATGGTTGCGTATCAACAATTCGTGGAGCTGTCCGGGTCGGGCGACAGCGAAGCGCGGGGGCAGGCGGCGCATTATGCGGCGCTGGCATTTGTGGGGCATAAAGGCCCGGCTGATGAACAGGCGGCGCTCTATGCCGCGCTGATCGGCTTTCTCGATGATCCTTCGGTAAAAGTGCGCGCGGCCCTGGCCTATGGCCTGCTGCATGCCAAGGGCGCGCCGCGCCCCATCATGGTCTCCTTGCTGCACGATGCGCCGGTGATTGCCCGCGCCGTGGCGCAATATTCGCCGGTTCTGGTCGATGCCGACCTGCTGGCCATCATCAATACAGCGGATGAGGCGATGCTCGATGTTATCGCCAAGCGCCCCAATCTCAGCCTGCGCATCGCGCAAATGCTGCTGACCCGCGATCTGCATCCTATCATCCTGCAGGTTCTGGCGCGCGAAGAGGTGGCCTTGTCCGCCGGCATTCTCGACGAACTGGCCCGTAAAAAAGGCTCGGATGCCAAAGTGCGCGGTGCCCTGCTCAAACGCAAGGAACTGTCCGCCGCCGCCCGCTATCAATTGGTGGAACTGGTGCGCGACGCCTTGTCCGAGGCCCGGATCGTCAAGGGGGCCGTCGCGCCCAACCGCCTTGAACGTCTGCTGCGCGATGCCACCGACAATGCCATGACCGCGATCGGCGAACACGAGGCTGGTGCCTCCCGCAGTGCTTTTTCGGCCCAGATGGTCAAGGAAGACCGGATCAATCCGCGCCGCATGCTGCATGCCATCGTCAATGGCCACGTGCTGTTCTTTGCCGATTGCGTCGGCATTCTCGCCGATACGCCGCGCGAAAAGGTTTTCACCATTCTCGACCGGGGCAGCCGCGCGGCACTCAATGCGCTGTTTGCCCAATGCGGTTTATCAGCTGCAATGCGTAACCTTCTGGCACGGCTGGTCTCCTATGCCCGCCGGGCGGATCTCTCCGATGATCTTGCGGCCCGGCATTTTGTTGTCACCGCGCTGATTGACGAGCTGATTGAAGAACATGGCGGTGATATTCCCGCTGATCTCGAAAGCGCATTTTCCTATCTCAACGAGCAGAATATTGGTCTCGCCCGCATCGCGGCGCGCGGCGTCCTGCCGGCCTTTGCCGAACGGGCCGAGGATGGACGGGCCTTGCCGGGGAGCGAGAGGGTCATGGCTGCCCTGCCGGCCGCCTAGTACATCCAAGCGATCAAGGGGTTGGAAAGGCGATTTGAGTAGATCAAATCGCCTTGCGTCCTAAAACTCGAATTGTTCGTTCAAGACCCGCTCTTCAAGGCTGTGGCCCGGATCAAACAGCAGGGTGACCACATGGGTGCGGTCTTCGCGCACCGTGACTTCCACCACATTCTTGAATTCGACATTATCCGCAACCGCATTGACCGGACGCTTGTCCTGCTCGCTGGTAAAAAATGTCACCACGGCCTTGTTCGGCAAGATCGCACCGCGCCAGCGCCGGGGGCGGAAGGGTGAAATCGGGGTCAGGGCCAGAACCGACGAGTCGATGGGCAGGATCGGCCCATGGGCCGACAGATTATAGGCCGTGGAGCCCGCCGGGGTAGCTAGCAGAACCCCGTCACAGATCACTTCTTCCAGCCGGGTTTTGCCATCAACCAGAATCTTGATCTTTGCCGCCTGATAGCTGGCGCGGAACAGCGAGACTTCGTTGAGCGCCAGCGCCTTGTGATGGTCACCCTTGGCATCGAGCACATCCATGGAAAGCGGATAGATCGCTGTCGGCTTTGCCGCTTCCAGCCGTTCGATCAGGCCCATTGTGCCGAAATCATTCATCAGGAAGCCGACAGTGCCGAAATTCATGCCATAGACCGGGATCTTGCGCTGCATGACGTCATGCAGGGTTTGCAGCATCAGCCCGTCGCCACCCAGGGCCACGATGATTTCGGCATTTGAGACGCCCACATCGCCATAGCGTTCGCGCAAGGCTTCCGTCGCGGCGGCGGCCTCGGCTGTGCCGCTGGACACAAAGGCAATCTTGTCGGTGGAATAGCGCGCCACAATCATACTCCCGGTCAAATCGGATTAGTCGGTAGCATGGTGCTGGCGGTGAGGCCAGTGCGCGCGTCGGGTATCGGTTTATCTCTGGGCAAAAATCCAGCCGGACCCCATGGAGCCCGGCTGAACAGATTTTTGTGACTGTTGGGTGCTTTTAGGTTCGAAGCACCCGGTAGATCGCCGGGATCACCAAGACGGTCAACAGCGTCGATGAAGCCAGCCCGAACAGCAGCGAGATGGCTAGGCCCTGAAAGATCGGGTCTGTCAGGATCACCGCCGCCCCGATCATCGCCGCAAGGGCGGTGAGGAGGATCGGCTTGAACCGCACCGCGCCGGCCTCGATCAGCACCTCGGTCAAGGGCCGGTCGGGGGAGGCGGTATTGCGCACGAAATCCACCAGCAGGATGGAATTGCGCACGATAATCCCCGCCAGCGCGATAAAGCCGATCATCGAGGTGGCCGTGAACGGTGCGTTGAACAGCCAATGGCCGACCATGATGCCGATAAAGGTCAGGGGAATTGGCGTCAGGATGACCAGCGGCACCTTGAACGAACCGAACTGGGCGACAACCAGAATGTAAATCCCGAGAATGGCGATGGCAAAGGCCGCCCCCATGTCGCGGAAGGTCACCCAGGTCACTTCCCATTCCCCGTCCCAAAGCAGGGTCGGCTTGGTTTCGTCCGCCGGCTGGCCATGCAGGGCAATCTCGGGTTTGGTCAACCCGGTCCAGTCCTGCGCATCCAGCGCCTTATGCACCTCCAGCATGCCATAAAGCGGTGCCTCGAATGAGCCTGCCAGTTCCGCGGTGACCATTTCGGCCGAACGGCCATTATGGCGGAACACCGGATAGGAGGCGGTTTCCGTGCTGATGCTGATGACATCGCCCAGTTCAACCACACCGCGGCTGCCCGGCAGCGCATTGGCCGGAATCGGCGTCGACAGGAAGCGTTCATCGACCACCTTGTCACTCAAGGCCCGTTCCAGACGCAGGGGTATGGGCGTGCGCCCGCCGCCGCGATGGGAATAGCCAACCGTGCTGCCGCCATTGAGAATCGCCAGCGTATCGAAAACATCGCTTTCCGCCACATGGAAGAAATCGAGATCATCGGTCGAGATCGTGGCCCGCATGCGTTTGGCCGGCATGCCATAGGAATTGTCGACATCGACGACAAACGGCACCGAGCGGAACGCAGCTTCGACTTTTGCGGCAGTCTGGCGCCGGGTTTCAGCATCCGGCCCGTAGATTTCGGCCAGAAGCGTTGCCATGACAGGCGGTCCCGGGGGTGGCTCGACTACTTTCAGCGAGGTGCCCATGGGCACGTCCAGTACGCTGATACGGGTGCGCAAATCGAGCGCAATCGCATGGCTCGAACGCTGCCTGTCGCCCTTGGGGGTCAGGTTCAGCTGCACATCGCCCAGTTGCGGCTCGGCCCGCAAATAGGAATGCCGCACCAGCCCGTTGAAATTGAACGGTGCCGCCGTGCCCGCATGGGTTTGCACCGAAAGCACCTCGGGCAGGTTCAGGGCAATATCAGCCACGGCCTGAGCAATGGCGTCGGTTGTCTCGACCGAGCTGCCTTCGGGCATGTCGATCATCACTGCCAGCTCCGACTTGTTGTCGAAAGGCAGCAATTTGACGGTCACGTCCTTGGTATAGAACAGGGCGAGGGAGCCAAGGGTGAGCACCCCGACGACCAGCAGGAAGGCCCAGCTTGTCGCCTTGGAGGCAAGCACCCGGCTGGCGACGAATGTATAGGCGCGGCCCAGCTTGTCACCGCCGGCCTTGTGATGCCCATGGGCCGGGGCCTTGCCGGCAATCTTGAGCATCAGCCAGGGGGTCAGCATGACTGCAACAAAGAACGAAAAGATCATTGCTGCCGAGGCATTGGCCGGGATCGGGCTCATATAGGGCCCCATCATGCCCGAAACGAACAGCATGGGCAGCAGGGCCACAACCACGGTCAGGGTGGCGACAATCGTCGGATTGCCAACTTCGGCCACCGCCTCGATGGCCGCATGCCGCCTGTCGCGCCCGTCATCCATGCCCCAGTGGCGGGCAATATTCTCGATGACCACAATGGCATCGTCGACCAGAATGCCGATGGAAAAGATCAGCGCAAACAGCGATACGCGGTTGAGCGTATAGCCCATCGCCTTGGCCGCAAACAATGTGAGCAGAATGGTCACCGGAATGACGATGGCCACAACCATGGCCTCGCGCCGCCCGATAGCGATCCAGACCAGCGCGATGATCGAGAGCGTGGCAAGGCCCAGATGAAACAGCAGTTCATTGGCCTTTTCATTGGCCGTTTCGCCATAGTCCCGGGTGATCTCGACGGCAATATCCTCGGGGATCAACGACCCCTCCAGTGCTTCGACCCGATGCAGGATCGATTCAGCCACGATAACCGCATTTGATCCGGCCCGTTTTGCGACAGCGAGGGTGACCGAGGGGACCCGGTTTGTAGTGCCATCAGCGCTCCGGGTGACGGTTGCTACATGCATGTCTTCGGTGTCGGTGACAAAAGAGATATCGGCCAGATCCCGGACATAGACGGGGCGTCCATCGCGGGCTGTGACCAGCAGATTGCCGATCTCGGCGGAGGTCTGCAATGTCTCGCCGGCCACCAGTTCGATCTGCTCGCCATTCTCGCGCACAAGTCCGGTTGAAAACGAGCGGTTGGCACCGGTCACCTTGGCGGAAAGCTGTTGCAGCGTGATGCCGTAAAGCGCGAGTTTTTCGGGATTGGGGGCAATGCGGATGGCCTCGCCGGTCTCGCCCACCAGATAGGTCAGCCCCACATCCTCAACCTTGGCGATCTCGGTGCGCAATTCGCGCGCGATCCGGGTCAGATCGTTCGGGGTGATACGGGAGGCGGCCTCGGGCTTGGGCGACAGGGTCAAAGAGACAATGGCGACATCATCAATACCGCGTCCCACAATCATCGGCGCGGGAATACCGACCGGGATGCGCTCGGAATTGGCGCGCACCTTGTCATGCACCCGCAAAATGGCGGCGTCTGACGAGGTGCCAACGATAAAGCGGGCGGTGACCATCACCGCGTCATCACTGGTCTGGGAATAGACGTGTTCGACCCCGTCAATGCTCTTGACGATGGTCTCCAGCGGCTCTGTGACCAGTTTCACTGCGTCATCGGCCTTGAGGCCGGGTGCGGCCACCAGAATATCGACCATGGGCACGGATATCTGCGGCTCTTCCTCGCGCGGCAGCGTCATCAGGGCGACAAGGCCGACCGCCAAGGCAGACAAAAGGAACAGGGGCGTGAGCGCGGAGCTGATAAAGGTCCGCGTCAGATTGCCGGCAATACCAAGTTTCATGGGATCAGAACCTCGTCACCCGCCGTAAGGCCGGTCAGGATTTCTACTGAATCATCGATAGCCTCGCCCAAGACGACCACACGCTCGCTTTCGCCTTCATGTGTGGTGACGCGAACAAAATCGAGACCGGAATGGCTGCTGACGGCGTTCGCCGGAATCAACAGGGCTTCACGTTCGCCCACAGGGACGCGTACCAGCAGCCGGGACCCGACAAAAGCGGTCGGCAGGGCCTCGACATCCACATCGGCAATCACGCGTCCATCAGTGATTTGCGGGTAAATCTTGACCAGTTCCCCGGTCATGCTGGCGCTGCCCGTCTCGATTTCGAGGGTCGCACCTTGTCTCAGCATGGGGGCGTGCCGTTCGGGAATGGCGAGGCGCAAAAACAGGCCGCCGCCGCCAATGCCGGCAATGGTTTCACCGGCCATGACCACGGCACCTTCGGTGACGGGCACATTCAGCACCTTGCCATCGGACGGGGCCAGCACATCGCCTTGCGATACCTGTTCGACAATCACCTGACGCTGCGCTTCGGTGGCGGCGATCTGGTTGTTGTAGACATCAGCCTGGGTGCGTAACTGATCCAGCCGCTGCACCGTGACAACACCCTTGGCGAGCAGGGCTTCGCCCCGGGCCAGTTCGGTATTGGCATTTTCCAGTTGCGCCTCAAGAGCCCGCAGCTGGGCATCAAGCGCGGTCACTTCGAAGGCGATCTTGTCATCGCGCAGCGTGCCAATCACCTGTCCGGCGGTTACTTCATCGCCTTCGGTGACGTCCAGCGACACCAGGGTGCCGCTGATCCGGGCGCGCGCCGGGATATTGTTACGCGCCTCAATCTGCCCGTAAACGGCTTTCCATACCGGTATGGATACGGGTTCAAGCGCCATCGAGCCCGCAGCAGCAGGGTTGGACAGCGCCATGGCGACCAGAGCCGCCATGGGGAGGATTTGCGTGAAACGGGACATCAATAGGTGCTGCCCGATTTGAAGCCCAGCGCCTTGAATATACGCGCTGCCGGGCAGAACCGGGTGAAAGCCGATTGAAACAGGTTGGCACCGATGAAAACCGTGAGCCAGACGAAATACGGCGAAACCATCACCGTAAGAAGAACTGACACCAAAATCATGATGCCGGCGAATGCCGAAACGGCGCGATCAATGGACATGCAACTACCCTAAATTAGTGTTCACTCATATAGGATGAAAACACGATCGGACACAAGCGCTAAATCGGCTACTGCGACATTTCGGCTGATATTGCTGTGAAAACTGGGGACCACCGGCGACGGACAATCGCGCGTGATAGCCTGGGTGCAGCGACCGGCGGGACCTGCCGGCAATGGTCTGTCCATTGGGGCAGAGGCAACGCTAATTCAGCCTGTCGCGATGTTGAGGGGCGCGAAACCGCCCGAAAACCGGCCGCAACACACCATTAAGCCTAACGCGTAGAAACCTTAAAACTTTACCGGGCGTAATCTGATCGATCCCTAATGTAGCCGCTGTTAAGTCAGAACCCGGCATCGGCCGGTGGTTATTTGGGGGCAATGCACATGCGCTATGCTGGTATCAGATTTTTGAAATACAGCCTTCTCGCCGTGGCAATCACCATATTGCCATTGAGCGGGTGCAGCACGATGGGGTCGTCTTTTGGCGGCGGCACTGCCAAAATTGCAGAACTGCCAAATGATGGTGTCTACACCTCTGACGGTGTGTTCGCTGAAGCGCGCGGCCATTTCCGCAATAATGATTTTGGCTATTCCGCGGCCTATTACAAAAAAGCCGTGGCTCTCTCCCCGGATAATCCTGAGGGCTATGTTGGCCTCGGCGCATCCTATGATCGACTGGGACGTTTTGATCTCTCAGATCGCGTCTATGCGGCGCTCTACAATATTTCTGGCGGCAGCGTGCAGTATTACAATAACCTTGGCTATTCCCACATGTTGCGCGGTGATCTCAAGGCGGCACTGGTCAATTTCCGCAAGGCCGCCGATCTGGCACCGACCAACATCATCATCGCCAATAATATCCAGCTATTGGCCGACGCCGCCGCAACGCGCGCATAAAATCCGGACACGGCTATTGAGCCGTGTTCGCCGGATTTCTGACCTATCCCAAATGATTGGCTGGAGCCGTTCAGGTTCCTTCGTCATTGCGAGGCGCATAGCGCCGTGGCAATCCAGAGCCACAAGTTCTGGTGCCTGCGGCTCTGGATTGCCGCGCGCCTTTGGCGCTCGCAATGACGACGGAAAGGCGCGCCAATGAACCGGCCATCCCCCACCTTTTCCCTCGGGCTTGACCCGAGGGTCCATGACCCGCCATCCACACCGGCAGAGGGCGGGACAAAGCCACCCACGCCCACCTGAAGCGCAGCAATATCGCATGGGTACTCGGGTCAAGACCGAGTATGACGATTGAGGGGATAGGGCTATCGGGGCATATGATCGTTTGCAAATTGCCCGCCCCGCTCTGGATTGCCACGCGCCTTTGGCGCTAGCAATGACGGGTCTTAGGGGTTCATCGGATCGCTGGCACTCTCGGTGACGTCAACAACGACACCATGCTTGCCAAGGCCGGCGGTTGAGTCCATCGACTTGCGCGTCGGGTTGATCGTCTCGCGTTCGAGATTGGCTTTCACCGCATTGCCGGCGCTATAGCCGACCCGGTCGGTGCGCTGCATGTAATCATAGCCGCAGCCACTCAGCGTCATCGCCAAGGCTGCCGCCACAACAGTGCGGCTGATCCCCGTGATCGATCTCATTTGCCCGTCTCCGTGCCAAGGTCGATGATATAGCCATAAGGCCCGACCACGCCGGCACCTGAGCGGAAAGAATTGATCATTTTCGGTGTCACTTCCATCTGCCCCAGCGCGAAGAATTCCACGTCATTGGCCGGCATGGTCTGGTCCATCGGTGTCGCGACCATCTGGCCGGGCATGCTGGGTTGAACCAGCCGGGGAGTGACGATAACCACCAGTTCGGTATCATGCTTTTGATAGCTCGATGATTTGAACAGCGAACCCAATACCGGCACATCACCAATCCAGGGCAACTGGTTCTGGTTCATGTTGGAATTGTTCTGCAACAGACCCGCAACTGAAAAGCTTTGCCCGTCGCGCAATTCCACCGTCGCATCAAGCGTACGGGTGTTGAAAATCGGATCGCCCGATGCCGTGGCACCACCAATGCCGCTGACTTCAGGGGTCAAATGGATCTGGATGCGATCTCCGTCAAGCACGACCGGGGTAAACACCAGCCGCACGCCGAAATCGCGATAGGTCAGCGTGGCATTGCCATTGGAGTCGGCCACCCGGATCGGGACCTGGCCACCGGCCAGAAAACTGGCCTTCACGCCCGAAAGCGTGGTCAGGTTCGGTTCGGCGAGGGTACGTACAAGGCTTTTGGCCTCAAGCGCATTGATCGTCGCCGTCAGCGAGGAGCCGCCACCGGAGATGACATTGGTAATGAAGGAGGAAAACGAGATCGCATCCGCCGCCGGATTTTCAGCGCCGCCGCGAATCTGGGTCGTCGTGCCGCCAATATTGCCGCCCCATTGAATGCCCAGCTGACGCCCGGCATCGCGTTGGGCTTCAAGAATGCGCACTTCGAGATTGACCTGCTGACCGCCCACAAGCGTCATGGTGTTGATCACCGCCGGGCTGCCATATTGGGCGACAATCTCGAGCACTTTTTGCATCGAATAATCATCGGTCACCGTGCCCGAAACCCGGATACGGCCATTGACGGAATTGACCTTCACATCGGATGTGGGAATGGCGGCATGGATCGAACGGGTCATATCCGCCGTATCGGCACCAATTTCGACGGCGAGAAGCCCGACGGGCGTACCGGCAGCGGAATAAAGATTGACCGTGGTGGTGCCAAACGAGCGCCCCACCAGATAAATCGATCTGTCGGTAATCGGCTGGGCGTCGGCGATGGAGGGATCAGCCGAGACGACCTTGCCCACGGCATGGGACATCACAACGGTCACCGCCTGCGAAACCGGCAGGTTGATCCGCATCACCGAGGTTGTTGCGAGATCGTAATTGACGGTCTGTGCCTGAGCGGGGGCAATGAATGCCGCCAGCATGCCGGTCAGCAAGACGGCCGCCATGGCCCGCACAAGGGGGATGGACAAAAATCTGCGTTGACTATCCTGGTCTGTCATCACTCTGGCCACTTTGTTCTGGTGCCGCTATGCGTTGGAAAAACTATAGCAATCGCGCGTCAACAGCCGCTTAACGCGGCACGCGGATCGGCAGGGACGGAAAAGCGCCATTGGATCACCGGACCTGGGTGGAAGGGGCACCCGTCCAGAACGGGCTGGAGATCTTGATAGCCTGATTGCTGCCGCGCTGTTCCAGCGGAGCGTCTTCGGCAAAGTCGGTCATGGCGCGCAAGACCAGAGACAGTTGGCCAACTGCCGTGGCACCAATGATCACTTCAGCCTTGGCGGCGTCGAGTTCGAGGGTGGCAATGGCCTGATTGACAAAGACCTCGGCTCTGGGATCGGCATCAGGATCATCGGACGTTGTCGATGCACCCGTCGTACCGGTTTCACCCAGCCTTGTATTGATCGCGAGCACGCGCACATTGTGCAGGATGGTTTCCGAGACCTCATTGGCCGCTGACGAACGGGTCAAGACGACGTCGACATGATCATTCGGGCTGATAAAACCGCCCGAGGCGGATTCAGCCGCGACGGACACCGAAACCCCGCGCATGCCGCTGCCCAGAATGGCCGACAGATAGCCCTGATTGGCCTGCACCAGCTTTTTGGAGCGGATCGGGTCCCCGGCGAAGAATTCAAACCGGGCTACAGAATCGGCCATCCCGGTGACAGCATCGGGAGCATCCTCGATGGTGACATAGTCCGCCAATACCGATCCGGCAGGCCATTCCTCCCAGCCCACGGAGGCCGGTAACAGATGCTGCCCGATACCGATGGATTGTTTGGCCACGAGAACCTGGGTCCGCGGCTCCTGAATGACTTCCGCCACGGCAACCGCCGCCGTCGGCTCTACGGCCGGCTGATTGTTCTGGGTGGCGAGAAAGGCTGCAAGACCACCGGAAAACAGCGCGACGACCATAAGCGCAATCCGCGAGGGTTTCATGCGCGAACGGCGGGGCATGCTTATGCGGCGTGAAGACCCAAAACCGCGCCCTTCGGCTTCCTCGGCATAAGTCCATTGAATCTCGGCGCGCAAGGCATCAAGGCCACGGCGATCCAGCTTGCGCCGTTCAATCCGTTGTTCCTCATCCGGGTCTACATCCGGGACGGCTTGATCCATGCTGACGCGCGGATGCCGGCGGCGCTCAATACCAGAGGCTTCGCTCTCCGGATAAGGTGCGGCCACCACCTCGGGGGCGTCGGCAAGGGCGGTGTCTTGTTTGCGTCGGAGCACTGTTTCCTCACTCGGGCGGTCGGCAGCAAGAATCTTGGCCGAAGAAAATTCCATTCTGCCATCACCTTATGCCCGTCCGATCACTGTTTGGTTCCAAAGGCCGTGAAAATGCCAAGGATTTGCGCAAGGAAAAATTAACGAGCCAACACGCGCCGCGCGCGATAAAGCCGCGCGACGCAGCCTCGCGGCTTGGAAAAATTGCGGCTGATTTTGATGTTTATGGTTGAAATTCAATCTCATCAGGCTGCCGATTTTTGACATACCAGAGAGCTTATTGCTTCACCCTGATGGTGCCCCGCGGCTTTAACGGTTGAACAGCAGATTGGGCAGCAACAGCACCAGATCCGGCAAGAAGATAAGGGCGATGGTCACCAGGCTGACGGCGAGCAGGAGCGGGACGGATTCCCGCGTATAGGCACCGATGGACACTTTCATGATCGAGCAGACCGCGTACATGGCCGCGCCCACCGGCGGGGTGAAATTGCCAATCGTCGCCGCAACAATGAACACCATGCCGAAATGTACCGGGTCCCCGCCCAGAGTGGTGATCAAGGGCAGGAAAATCGGCGTGAGCATGATGATCAGAACGGTGGCGTCGATGAAAAAGCCGATGCAGATCACCAGGCCAACAACCATCAGCATGACCAGTTGCAAATTGTCCGTAATGCCCATGATGCCCTGGGCGATCATTTCAGGCACCCGCTCAAAAACGATGCCGTAGCTGAAGATGGCCGACATGGCGATGAGAAAGACCACCGAGCCCACATCGGTCAGACTGCTACGCATGGCATCAAAAAAGCCCTCAAGCGTCAGGCAACGATAGGCCACAATGCCGATAAATACCGCATAGACGACGGCAAATGCCCCGATTTCGGAGGGGGTGAATACACCCATGCGCAGCCCCACCAGCAGAAAGATCGGAAATAGCAATGCCCAGATCCCGGCCTGAAGGGCTTTGCCACGTTCCTTCCAGCTTAAGGCCCGGATTCGTTGGGGCTCATACCCGCGCCGTTTCGAGACGACCCATACCGCAATGGCAAGGCTGACCCAGAGCAGGAAAGCCGGCAACAACCCGGCGGCGAATAGCCGGCCGATCGAGACCTGACCAATGGTACCGTAAAGGATCATGCCGATCCCGGGCGGGATGATGGGTGTCAGGACGGCCCCGAACGAGAGCACGGCAGCAGCAAAGCCACGCGGCAGGCCGCGTTCCACCATCTGTTCGCCCAGCATGCGCGACTGCATGGCAGCATCGGCAATGGCCGAACCGGAAACGCCGCCCATCAATGCGGAAAGGGCAAAGGAGACCTGCGCCAGACCACCGCGCAAGCGGCCGGTCATCACCGTCGCCAGATCCAGCAGGCGCTCGGAAATGCCGGCCTTGTTCATCAGATTGCCGGCAATGATGAACAAGGGGACGGCGAGCAAGGCAAAATTTTGCGTCTGTGAAACCGTAACCTGAATGGGAATGGTTGCCGGCAGTTCAGGATGTTGCAAAAAGAAGAGGACACCCGAAACGCCGATGGCAAAGGCCAGTGGCATGCCCATCAGCATCAGGATGACAAATGCGATTGCGACAATGAGCATGATCAGGCCTTTCGCTCGGCAGGGGTATCAGCCGTTGCTGCTGGCGCAATAATGGCGGCGCGGAATTTGAGCAGGGCGGTGATGGTCAAAAGCATGGCCCCGACCGGCAGGCTCATGGTCACCCAGGAATAGCTGATCCAGGGAATGCCTTGAAAACTGCGCGCGCTGCTGAGCATGGCCAGCTTGGTGCCGAACCAGGCAATATAGATCAGGAAAGCGATGATAATCAGAAGGTTGAGACTGACCAGCCAGCGCTTTGCCCGCTCTGATAGCCCCGCACTTACCAATTCCACACCGATCAGTGCATTGTGCCGCCAGGCAATGTCCGCGCAAAGAAACGTTGCCCAGGCGAAAAAACAGGTCGAGAAATCAACGGTCCAGTTGATCGGGTGGCGCGCCATGCGCGCCACCCCGCCCGTAAAGATCAGAACGACCATCAGGATCAGCAGTGCCGCGGCGAGAACGATCTCGGTGCGACATAGCAGGCGGTAGGCATGAGCCAGAAACGTCTTCGAACGCCGCGTGATGGTCATTGTCGACCCTAGTTCTTGTTATGTGCAGCCATTTCGGCGCGCACTGTTTCGACGGCTTCAGTCAGCCCCAATACCTCGTAGGCGGCATTACCCGCTTCGCGGAAGGCTTCCATGTCGATATCGGTAACGATCGTCATGCCCTGCTCCTGCACGGTCTTTTTGGCGGTTTCAGTAGCTTCGGCAAGAATATGGGATGTGGCCTGACCCGCCGCACGGCATTCCTCAACCAGAATGGTCTGGTAGTCCTCAGGCAGGGACTTGAACCATTCGGCACTGACAACCTGGAAGTTGACCAGCATGATATGCTTGGTTTCGTTGGCGTAATCGAGCACTTCATAGAGCTTGGCGGCAGTGATGTTCGGATAGACAAGCCCCGCGCCATCAATCGCCTGCTGTTGCAGCCCCGGATAAACGTCGCCAAAAGCCATGGCGACAGGTTCTGCACCCAGGGCCCGTACGGATTCCTGCCAGATCGGCGCTGGTGGGGTGCGGATACGCTGACCCGCCAGGTCATCAGGATGCCGGATCGGCTTGTTGGTGTAAAAATTCCGGAAGCCCTGCACCCAGTCGGAACACACGACTTTCAGCCCATGCTGGTCGGCCAGTTCGTCTTCCCATTTCTGAATGGTCGGCAACTCGGCCAGATCAAATGCCTGTTGTATGCTGTCAATGAAATAAGGCCCGTTCACAATCGCAATATTGGGAACATAATTGCCCAGGCGAGCGGAATCGGTGTTTTGACCGACGGCTGCCCCCTGACGAAGCTGCTCGATGATGTCTTCTTCGACACCAAGCTGGGCGCTATGGAAAACCTCGATTTTCAGGCCGCCATCCGTGCGTTCATTGACGCGGTCTGCCCATTTAAGAAAGCCCTGATGAAAAGGCTCGCTGGGGCCGAGCACGTGGTTGAAGCGCAGGACGAAATTATCTTGCGCGATCGCCGGTCCGGCAAACGCAAGGCTGAGAGCGGTGCTTGCGGCCAGTAATGCCTTGAGTGGTCTCATTTCAATTCCTCCAAGTTGCATAAGCGACAGTCTGTAATGCCTGATTGGATTTTTCGACTGCGCAGGTGTCAGTGTTGATAAACGGGTTATATTTTTGGTGGACGCTTCTGGCGGCGTCCTTGACCTCCTCACCCCGCACTTGCGTCCTCGAAAGGCAGGGGGATTTGGTACTGTGCGCCAAGGCGGCGAAATGCAGCTTCGGTTGCCGGGTCCACGGGCACACCAGCCACGGTCCGGCGCGCTTCCTCACGCCATTCTCGGTCGCCCGGTGCCATGATTTCCGCGCCGGCCCGCGACCTGGAATTGCGCAATCCGGAAAGATAGCGCTGCATGCCATCGGCAAATGTTTCGGCTGAGACAAAGGCGGTGGGGTGGATGGCCAGCACAAAAGCCCCCATCTCGCGTGGTGTTGAAAAATCCGGGCCGCCCATGGGCAGAATTTCCGGGCTCACCTTCATGCCTGAAAATACGGCACTGAGAATTTCGACCAGACCGGCAAGGCCCGCACCCTTGAACCCAAACATGCCGCCCAGCGGGGCCAGCATGTCGGCAAGGGCGGCCACAGTGGTGTCCTCCCCATCGGCGGTCGAGGCCACTTCCTCGGCGAGTGGCGCCCCGGTGCTCAAATGCAGCTGGATGCGGTTATAGGTTATGGCACTGGTCGCCATGTCCAAAAGCCAGGGCTTTTGCCCCTCGACCGGCACCGCAACCGCTATGGGATTCGTGCCATGGAAGCGTTCCGCACCGTCATGCAGCCGCACAAAACTGTCTGAATTGCAAACCGACAGGCCAAGCACACCCTGACGGGCCGCGGCTAGGGCGTAGGCACCGGCCGGTCCGAAATGTGACGTATTGCGAATGGCCACGGCCCCGATGCCAAATTTTTTCGCCAGTTCGACGGCGTGGTCCATAGCCGTATAGGCGGCGAGGGCGCCTTGTGCATGATCGGCATCAAGCGATGCTACAGCACCGAATGCATGGACAATTTTCAGATCGGGGGCCTTGTTGATCCGCCCGCCTTCCAGGGCTGTGACATAATGGGCGAGGAGCCGTACCCCATGACTATCAACACCAAGACGTGAGCCGTGCATCATCGCCCGGGTTGCCGCCTCGGCGGTCTCCGGGTTGGCTCCGGCGGCGATCAACGCCTGATAGCAGAAAGCAGAAAGAGCGGCGAATTGCGCGTGGGGAAAAGCGTTCGTGTCGGAGAAGTAGCCGTGCGTACTCACAATGTCTGCCCACCATCAATTACGATTGTTTGCCCGGTCATGAATGTTGCCTCGTCACTTGCCATGAACAGTGCCGCGGCCGCCATCTCCTCAACCCGGCCGAGCCGCCCCATGGGCTGACGGGCGACAAAGGCGGCGCGTGCCGCATTTTCATCACCTGAATTGCGCATCCGGTCGGTGAGGGAGGGGGAATCGGTTGTGCCCGGGCATAGCGCATTGCACCGCACGCCATCGGCGATCACTTCGCGGGCGACGCCTTTGGTCAAGCCGATCAGGGCAGCCTTGCTGGCACCATAGGCAACCCTGTTGGCAACGCCGGTAATGGATGATGCGACAGATGCCACATTGATGATGGTCCCGTCGCCCCGCGCGATCATTTGCGGCAGCACGGCGCGAATGGCGTGAAAGGCTGAGGTTACATTGACATCGAAGCTGCGCTGCCAGTCGGCATCGGTGCAGCTGAGCAGCGGGCCATCATGTACCCAGCCGACACAATTGACCAGGATATCGAGCGCGCCGGCCTGCTCAATCGCTGTCACGAGCGCAGGCCCATCGGCAACATCCAGTTCGAGGGGCTGGATATGAGGCGAGATGTTGGAAAGATCGCGCATTTTGCCAAGCGTGCGGCTCGCAGCAATCACTTCGGCACCTTCATGGGCAAACGCAATGGCGATAGCGCGTCCGATGCCCTGGCCAGCACCGGTCACAAAAGCCCGCTTGCCCGCAATGCGTCCTGTCACCTCGGTTCCTCCCGTTTAGCGATCGATCTTTGTCGTTGCAAAGTCGGTACAAAAACGTCTTGTGTGTACACTATACAAAAATTACGATGATGCAAGAGATCAAATTGCCGCACAGGCACAGGGAGATGAAGATGAGGGCGCGACACGACTTTGATCTGGGTGGGAAGACCGCGCTTGTCATTGGCGGTTCCAGCGGTATCGGGCGGGCACTGGCTATGGGATTCAGGCAGGCTGGGGCCACGGTCGCCATTGCGGGCCGTACGGCGCAAAAACTTGACGAGGTGATTGCCGAGCTCGGTCCAGCCGACAAGACCTGTGCATATGTGGCTGATGTGCGCAGCCGGGCGGCGCTGGACACCCTTGCCGCTGAAATCATCACGGCCCATGGGCAGATCGATATTCTGGTGAACTGTCAGGGGACAACGGTCATCAAACCCGCCCTCGAAGTCACCGAGGAAGATTATGACACCATTCTTGATACCAACCTCAAAAGTGTCTTTTTTGCCTGTACGGTTTTTGGTGCCCACATGATCCGCCAGGGGGGCGGCACAATCATCAATATTGCCTCACTCTCTGCGCACAATGGCTGGGCGCAAGCGGCACCCTATAGTGCCAGCAAGTGGGGCGTTGTGGGGTGTACCAAAACCCTGGCGGCAGAATGGGGCCGGGACAATGTCCGGGTGAATGCCATCGCGCCCGGCTTTTTCATGACCGACCTCAACAGGCAGCGCATGTCCGAAGACCGCAAAAGCGAGGCGCGCAACCGTACCGCCATGCAACGCATGGGCGAATTGCACGAACTGGTTGGAGCGGCTATCTTTCTGGCATCCCCCGCGTCGGGGTTTGTGACGGGTTCGGTTCTGAACGTGGATGGGGGTTATCTCGCATCCGGCATATAGCGGTTCATGCTGGCAACGCCCGTCAAAGCAAAAGTGGGTGTAGATGGATATGAAAGCTGACAAGCGGGTGAATGACGAGCCAGCCCATGCTGTGGCATCCGGCAGGTCGTCACCTCTTTATCAGCGGGCTTTCGATATTCTCGCCCGGCAAATAAAGAGCGGGAAAATTCCTGCGGATACGAGTTTGCAGGAATCGCATGTGGCCGCGCAATTCGGCATTTCCCGTGCCCCCGCACGCCAGGCGCTTGCCCTGCTTGAGCAGCATGGGCTGGTGGCAAAACGGGCCCGCCGCGGCTATCGCATTCTCGGTGGCGACGCCGGCAAAACCCGGCCAGAGGGCGAGATATCGGCGCCATTAAGTCCGATTCACCTCACCAACCGGGTCAGCTGGGAGCAGATCTATGGTGAAGTCGAGGGCGAGATTGTCGCGCGTATTGCGTTTGGCCGCTGGCGGGTCAATGAAGCAGAGATGGCGCGTTATTATAATGTCAGCCGCACCGTGGCCCGTGACGTGGTGGGCCGGTTGCAGCAGCGCGGTATTGTGGAAAAGAGTGAGCGTTCGCATTGGTATGCGCCAGCCCTGACCCCTGAACATATCGGCGAGTTTTATGAATTGCGCTGGGTTCTGGAGCCGCTGGCGCTGGTCAAGGCTGCGTCTTATATCCCGCCAGAGGAATTGGCGCATATGCGCGACAGGTTGCATGCCGCAATTGCCAGCCCCGGGTCCGTTGACGGTGTTGTGCTTGATGGTCTGGAAGAAGACCTGCATGTGAAATTATTGCAATATTGCGGCAACCGCGCGTTGATCCAGTCGATTACGCTGCACCAGTCTCTTCTGGCCGCGCATAGTTTCCTCTATCGCTGGACCGGACGCCTGTTCGAGAGCGAGCCATTTTTGCCCGAGCATCTCGATGTCGTCGAAAAACTGCGCGCGGGCGCTGTACCCGAAGCGGCGCAATCGCTGCAAAAGCATTTGCAGATATCCCTCAACCGGGCAATCGCTCGCGTCGATGATGTCACTGCGCAGTTCCATCCCGACGAGCTGTCCTATCTCGAGCTCATATAAAGCCCGTCATCAGGGAAGGGGGGCGAGAGCCTGCCGGAACGAATCCCGACAAGAAATGCGGTCCGGCAACAAGGCTTATTGCGTCATCGGCTCGGGGATGCGATGGGCCTGAAAAGTGTCGGCCAAGCGCTCGATTTCCACTTTCGCCACGATCCCTGCGGCATAAAACGGATCGCCATGGGCAAACGCTTCCGCGTCAGCCAGGCTTTGGGCTTCAAGAATGCCAAAATTGCCAAGCGAGATGCCCTGATCGTCGACCATGGCGGAGCCGATCAGGACAATGGCTTTGCCATTGCCGCCGGTGCGGACCCACTCGCGATGCTCAGGCCGAAACTTGTCCCGTGCGGCATCCTGTTGCGGATGATGGTGGCAGCGCATCAGAAAATACATGGGCTTAAACCGTGTTTTCGAGCACGACCATGCCGGCACCCGTCATCGAGGCGGGGGCATAATAGTGCTTGTGGATCAGCTCGACATCTTCGTCCATGCAACCGCGCATCACCAGCCACATGATCAGCTCGGCACCCTCGGAGCCGAATGTCTCAACATAATCTTCCCGGGTCATGCCGCGGAATTTCTCCGGATTGCCGGCAATATTGTTGATCCAGTCCATGTCGGCTTCCTGATTGATGAAACCGGCGCGTGCACCCTGCAACTGGTGGCTCAGCCCGCCCGTACCCATCACCACGACGCGATCATCGCTTGGAAAGCTCTCGATCGTTTCGCGCAACACCTTGCCCAGATCCCAGCAACGTTGTGGGGTCGGGATGGGATACTGGATCGTGTTGACAAAGATCGGGACAACTTTGACGGGCCACGCTTTCGGACGTCCGAAGAACAGCTCCATCGGCACCTGCATGCCATGGTCAACGTCGATTTCGCGGCAGACAAGCGGGTCAAAATGCCGTTCGACCATTTTGTCGACCAGATGCCAGGACAAGTCCTGCGCGCCAGCAAAATTGGGCACGTCGCGCGGGCCCCAGCCTTCATCCACGGGCTTGTATTCATCCGCAACCCCGATGGCGAAAGTCGGTACGCGGTCGAGAAAGAACGAATTGCCGTGATCGTTGAAGATCACCACCGCAATGTCGGGCTTGGCATCCTCGACCCATTTCTTGCCCACGTCATAGCCGTCAAAGAAAGGCTTCCAGTCCGGGGTTTCAGTCAGGCCCCGGTCGAGTGCGACACCAATGGAGGGGACGTGGCTGGTTCCCAGCCCACCTATGAGTTTTGCCATCAGACTGCCTTTCCAAGACGTGTGCGCAGGAATTCATTGTGCTCCATGCCGGCTTGCGCGGCACCGATTGCGGTAATGGGAGTCGGGTCGATCGCCGAAATTTTCAGGATAAAGAACAGATTGCCGCCCATGCGCACCATTTCCTTCCAGTCCCGGGTCATGACGGCTTTTTTTACGTCATCAGCGAGCCCGAACCGGTCCAGATAGGCCTCTTCGTCCGCCTTGAAGGCCGTCCGGTTTTCCGCTTGGGACAAGGCCATCGCCATCTTGTTGAGGTTATAGCCCTTGATGGAGCCAGCTCTGTCGTAGAGGGGTGTGTCGACGATCGGCGCAGAATTAGACATTGAGAACTCCGGTTCTGTTTTTTAACCAGGCGGCTATGGCCGCCGTAACTTCGTCGGGACGCTCCAGCGGCGCAAAATGGCCGGCGTCTTCGATAATGGTGATTTCGGCATCGGGCATTGCGGCCGCGATTTCCGCATGCTGGGCGATCGGGCTCCATAAATCCTGCCGCGCGGCAATCAGCAGCGTCGGGCAGGTGAGGGTCGCCATGTAACTTGTGGCATCGGGGCGGCCGATCAGGGCGCGGATCTGGCGCTCATGCATGTCGGCATCCGCGCGCAGCACCATCGCCCGCAGCGCGCCCATAAGGACGGTGTCCGCCAGCCGCTTTTCATCGACCATCGGCGGGAGCCAGCTATCGGCCAATTCTTCCATGCTCTTGTGACCGAGGGCGATCATGGCCTCGCGCTTGGGTAATTCAGCTTCACGCTTGGGGTGATGACCTGTATTGGCCAGAACCAGCCCTTTGACGCGTTCCGGGGCGAGCCGCGCCATTTCCATGGCAATACGGCCGCCCATGGAGTGTCCTACAGGCACAACCGGGCCTGCGACGCGCTCCAGAAGGTCTTGCGCCATGCCGGTAATGCTCGTGCCCTGGCTCAAATCAGCCGCATGCACCGCCATGCTGCCGGACATGGCGAGGGATAGCGGTTGCCAGACGATTGCATCAGATATCAAACCTGGTATCAGCACGAGCGTAGTCATGACGATGTCTCCTTTTCCGCCAAAAACAGGCGTCAATGAGGTATAATGTATACATTGTGCCTGCTAGTAGTCATAAATATGGCTATAGGCAAGGTTTAATCATGGTTTTATGCATACATTTTGCGTGCTGCACGATTGGGGCGGGTTTAACCTGAAGCCTGTAAACTTCCCTGAGTGAAACGGGCGGAAGCGGTGACGAGGCGTAAATCCGTGATATATGGTGCAGGCGTATAGGAGGGTCGGAATGACTGGAACGGCAGGCAGTAGCCATACAATTAGAGCTTTGACCGAGTTGCGAAAACGCATACTCAGCGGCGATTTGCAAGGTGGTGCACGTCTGCTCGAAGTGCCCTTGGCGGAGATGTTGCAGATTTCGCGAACGCCGGTGCGCGAGGCCATGTCTCGGCTGGCCGAAGAAGGGTTGCTGGAGCGGGGACGCAGTGGCGGCTTTGTCGTGCGCGCCTTTGGCGTCGACGATGTGATCGATGCTATCGAATTGCGCGGCGTGCTTGAGGGTACCGCCGCGCGACTGGCTGCCGAAAGAGGGGCAGACGAAAAGGTGATGGCGGAAATCAAGGCCATCGTTGCCGAACTCGATAAATGCTTCGATGAATTGGCGCACGAGATCGATTTTGACAGCTATTCCCGCCTGAACGCCGAATTTCATGATGCGTTGAGCCGCCTTGCCGGCAGCAAGATCATCGCTAGCGAGCTTGAGCGCGTCACGCGCCTGCCTTTTGCCTCACCCTCGGCCTTCCTGCGCGACAAGGCTGACCTGGCCACCAATTGGCGTTCCCTCAATATCGCGCAGGTACAGCATTTCGAGATTGTCGCGGCGATTGCCAATCGGCAAGGGTTCCGTGCGGAGGCCTTGGCGCGCGACCACGCCCATACGGCACGCCGCGATCTTGATCGTGTGCTCAAGCAAAATCAGCCAAAGAACGGCATGGCCTCGAGTCTTGCACTTATTGTGAGTTAGGCCGGCAAGCCCTCTAGCGACGAAATTGTTCCTATTTTTCCGAATTTGCCAGATTTCGATGGAAATTTGTTTTTCCATAGGCCAGAATGTATACATTACGGAATTTTTATAGGGAGGATTCGAGCATGGCGGTAAGCAGCCTCGAGGCAAAAATCAACGAACACGGTAATGTTGTGCAGATGTTGCGCGACTCCAATGTGGGCATGTATGTATACCCTGTTGTAGCACCGGAATTTACCAACTGGCGCGATGAACAGCGCGCTTGGCGTGACTCAGCAGTGCTGTTTGATCAAAGCCATCATATGGATGAGCTGATCGTGGAAGGGCCGCAGGCTGCGGAATTTCTGTCCCATCACGGCATCAACTCGTTCGCCAATTTCGACCTGAACCGCGCCAAGCATTTTGTGCCTGTAACGCCTAATGGTCATGTCATCGGCGATCACATCATTTTCCGTGAACGCGAAGACAAGTTCATTCTCGTGGGCCGTGCGCCTACAGCAAACTGGTTGAAATTCTGTGCGGCAGTCGGCAAGTGGTCGGTTCGCATCACCCATGACCCCCGGTCGCCTTCGCGCGCCAATGGCGAACGCGTTCTGCGCACCCATTATCGCTATCAGATCCAGGGCCCCGAAGCGCCCAAGATCTTCGAAAAAATGAATGGCGGGCCAATTCCCGACGTCAAGTTCTTCCATGTCGACTGGATCAAGATCGGTTCCAAGAACGTGCAGGCATTGCGCCATGGCATGTCCGGCGCGCCGGGCCTTGAAATCTGGGGTCCTTATGCAGACAAGGAATATATCCATTCCGTGATCATGCAGTCCGCAGCCGATGCAGGTGTTGATCTGGTACAGTGCGGCAGCCGCGCCTATTCCACCAACACGCTTGAATCGGGCTGGATTCCTTCGCCATTGCCGGGCATCTATAGCGGCGACGGCATGCTCAAGGAATATCGCGAATGGCTGGGCGCTGATGCCTATGAAGCCACCGGCGCGATCGGCGGCAGCTATGTCTCCGACAATATCGAAGACTACTACGTCAATCCGTTCGAGCTCGGCTATGATTTCTACATCGGCTGGAAGAAGGATGACTTCGTCGGCAAGGAAGCCCTGACCAAGATGAAGGGTGCCAAAAACCGCAAGAAGGTTACCTTCGAGTGGAATGCCGAAGATGTGGTCAATGTCATTGCGTCGGCCTTCAAGCCGGGCGAGACGCCCTACAAGTGGATCGATTTCCCGCAGCCGAACTATGCCTCCACCAGCGCCGACATGATCATGCGCGACGGCAAGATGGTCGGCATGTCCATGTTCAACGGCTACAGCTTCAACGAACGCCGCGTGCTTTCGCTGGGCGTGGTCGATGCGGATGTCCAGATTGGCGACGTGTTGACCTTGATCTGGGGCGAGCCGAAGACCACTGGCAAGACCTCGACCGAGACCCACAAGCAGGCGGAAATCCGCGTGCGTGTATCCCAGACACCTTATGCCTCAGAAGCACGCGAAAACTACGCGGACAGCTGGCGCAGCAAGTCGACAGTCTAAAAAACCTGGCTGGAGCGCCTCAGGGCGCTCCAGTTTTCGGCTCGCCGTAAAAATGCGACACGATGCGCATTTGGCTGACAAGGAGTCGATATTGTTTTGCATCCGCCTCTGATTGGGTGGGTGCCCTTTATCTTCAAGAACTCCATGCAAAAATGGAGCAGATCGGAGATTGTCCCGGAACGCCCCGTTTCAAGGGGTGCCGGACGTGCAAGATCCGAAACACATCGAGCCTGCCAGAGAACGTATTGGTGCATAGGCTGATGACGTGCATACTAACCCCATCTCCTTTTGCGAAAGCAGAATTCGGAGCTTGGGAAACATCATTCCGGGAGGATATTGAATGATGAATAGTAATTTACTTAAAGGCGTCACAAAGGCAGCTTCGGCTGTCGGTATTGCCGCTGTCCTGGCCGCTTCGCCGGCCCTTGCTGATGATCTGAAATTTGCCAGCTGGACCCCAACCTTTCACACCATCACCAAGGGTGTGGTTGAGCCGGTCACCAAAGCCGTTGAAGAGGGCACTGATGGTGCCACCACGGTTGAATATTTCGCCAGTGGCGAGTTGGGCGCGGGCCCGTTGGAACAGTATGTTCGTGTGGTTCAGGGCGTGGCTGACATGTCATGGGGCCTGCCAGGATACACATCCTCGCAATTCCCCAAGACCATGCTTGCAGAGCTGCCCGGTGCCAGAACGGACAAGCCGGGCTATGAATTGCTCTGGAATGCCTATGACGCTGGCATGCTCAGCAATGAATTTCCAGGCACCAAGCCGCTTGCATTGTGGTTGAGCGAGCCGAATATCTTCATCATGAAGGACCACGAAATCCGCAAGCCCGAAGATTTGAAGGGTCTCAAGATACGTGTGTCTGGCGCGATTGCAGGTGATGTTATTGAAGCGCTGGGTGGAACGCCGGTGCAGATGCCTGCCGGTGAAATCTACAATTCCTTGCAGACCGGCCTGATCGACGGTGTTGTGACCGGGACGAGCGCCGTAGGCGATTTCAAGCTGGATGAAGTGGCCAATAGCTATACTTACAATGTGCCGCTTGGCCAAATTTCTTTCTACACGATCATCAACCAGAGTTCTTATGATGGTCTTTCGGCTGAAGCCAAAGCGGCGATCGACGCGATTGCCGGGCGCAAGCTGTCGCAGAATGCCGAAGATGCCTGGAATGAAAAAGCTGACGCTGTTCTCGAATCCATGAAGGCTGCTGGTGACAATACCATCATCACGTTGACGGACGACGAGTCTGCGGCTTTCGCAGCTGTTACGTTGCCGGTCGCAGAAAAGGTTGTGAGTGGCCTTGGCGCAGAAGATGTCTACGCCACCATGCGTGGCATGTAAGGCTGGATGATGCGTGCCACCATTTGGCAATGGGCGGACAGGCTTATCAGCCTGTCCGCTTTTATAGGCACCATAGGCTTGCTCACGGGCGTGCTTGATGTTGTCATCGACGTCGTTGGTCGAGAGTTCCATCAGCCGCTGCGGGGCGCTCAGGACATTTCCCAAATGGCCATGGTCACCATGGTATTTGGTGGCATGGCCATTGCAGACCGCATGCAGGCCCATATCGCTGTCGATGTTTTTGAAGGCGTGTTTTCAAAACGTCTGAACAGGATCACCCAGATCGTAGCGCCTTTGGTTGGATGTGCCGTGTTCCTGCTGATGGCCAAGGCCATGTGGGATTCAGCCGCCTTGTCGCGCCTGTTGAACCTTTCGACAAATATCATCTATCTGCCAAAGGCCTGGTTTCAATACATGGTTGTAGCCATGTCGTTGACGACAGCTTTGGCGATGTTCCTGCGGGCGATCGATACGATGCTTGGGCACGACGAAAAGCCAGATCACGGGGTCGATAAAGCACTATGAACGAGTTAATTATTGGCGGGATGGGGATGGCGATCCTCCTCGCGTTGCTCGCTTTCCGCATCCCGGTCGCCTTCGCAATGTTTGCTGTTGGTTTTGTGGGAATTTCGATTCTGCAAAACCCGACCTCGGCGATGAGCCTTCTGGCATCCGAGAGCTTCACCTTCGCGTCCTCCCAGGAACTGGTGGTGATCCCGTTGTTCATCCTGATGGGCAATGTCGCGACGCAGACCGGCATGAGCCGGCGTCTCTATGACGCAGCTTACGCCATTATCGGCTCCTTTAGAGGCGGGCTCGCCTCGGCAACCGTTATCGGGTGCGGTGGCTTCGCCGCCCTTTCCGGATCATCGGTCGCCTCCGCATTGACCATGGGCAAAGTGTCCATCGGTGAGATGGAGCGGTTTAAATATGACGCAGGTCTGGCAACGGGTGTGGTCGCTGCAGGTGGCACACTGGGCATTCTCATTCCCCCGTCCACCGGCTTTGTGATCTATGCCATTCTGGTAGAGCAATCGATTGGCAGGCTGTTTTTGGCTGGCATTTTGCCTGGCCTGTTGCTGGCCACCATGTTCATTCTCACCATCACGCTGATGTGCACCCTGCGCCCCGAATTGGGGCCGGCTGGTCCAAAAACCAGTATACGTCAAAAACTGGGTGCATTTGGGGGGGCTGTGCCGATTGTAGGCATTACCTTGCTCACCATTGGCGGCATATATGGCGGCTTCTTTTCGCCCGTTGAGGCCGCGGCAGTCGGTGCGGCCCTGGTCATTCTTGTCGGGGCGTTAATGGGGCATTTGACGCCCCGGGGCCTTTGGGAAGCCTCCAAGGAAACGGTAATCACAACGTCCACGGTGATGCTGATTGTAATGTCGGCAAGCCTGATCAACCCGTTCCTTGCACTGAGCCATATTCCGCAGGTTTCGGGTGAGTTTTTGACCGGCCTGCCACTGCCGCCAATAGCTATTCTCATGCTGATCCTGCTGACCTATGTGGTGCTCGGGTGTTTCCTCGATAGCCTGGCCATGCTGGTTCTGACCCTGCCCATATTTTTCCCGGTGATTGTCGGTTTCGGGTTCGATCCGATCTGGTTTGGCGTTCTCGTTGTGATCACGTTGGAGATGGGGCTGATTTCGCCACCGGTGGGTATGAACGTGTTCATTGTCAAGTCAGTGGCCAAACATGTGCCTTTGGGCACGATCTTTTTGGGGGTTGTGCCATTCCTGGTGGCGATGGTTATCACGCTCGGCATCCTGATCGCGTTCCCGCAAATTTCGCTCATTCTTCCCAATACAATGATCAACTGACGGCCCATCGCCGCCGGTCCCTGAATCGTGGAGGCCTATATGACTGAACGTAATTTTGATGTCGCCCATCTGGCACATGTTGAAGTGTTTACCGACCAATTTGAGAAAAGCCTGGACTTTTTCACCCGTGTCTTTGGCCTCAAAATTTCGGGGCAGGATGAAAACAGCGCCTATTTGCGCGCCTGGGACGATTATGAATTCCACTCGATGAAGCTGACCCGGCATCATTCGACCGGGGTGGGGCACATTGCCTATCGCGTGTCGTCGCCCGAGGCATTGGCGCGCCGGGTCAAGGCCATTGAGGCATCGGAATACAAGGTGATTGGCTGGGTCGAGCCCGATATGGGGCATGGCGGAAAAGCCTTCCGGTTTGAAGATCCATTCGGGCATATTTTTGAACTCTACTGGGACACCAAGCGGTACGTGCCGGATGATAGCGATAAATCCGCTCTTAAAAATCTGTCCAGCCGTTTCCACGCCCAGGGCATCAGCCCGCGCCGCATCGACCACGTCAATCTACTGGGCGAAGACGTGACCGCCTTCCGCAAATTCGTCGATACCTGTCTCGGCCATTATGTGACCGAGTTGATTGAGCTTGATAATGGCCGGTTGGGTGGTTGCTGGTTTACCTGCAACAACAAGACCTATGATCTCGTGTGTTCCGAGGAACGCGGGGGTGGCAATGGACGGCTGCATCACGTGACCTACGCCACAGACCAGCGCGAGGATATCTTGCGGGCAGCCGATATCTATCTCGAGAACGGGGTGCATATCGAAACCGGGCCCCACAAGCACGCCATTCAGGGCTCGTTCTTCCTTTACGCATGGGAGCCTGCGGGCAATCGCATTGAACTGGCCAATGCCGGCGCCCGCCTCATTCTGGCGCCCGACTGGGAGCCGGTTGTCTGGACCGAAAACGACCGTAAAAAGGGTCAGGCATGGGGCCTAAGGACCATTGAAACCTTCCACACCCACGGCACGCCGCCGGTTGTGAAATAGTAGCAGCAGGGGCGGTTAAAAATGTTGCCGGGGTTTTTTGCAGCACGATCATCAGGCGGTGCCGGGATCATCCAGGCCCGCTGCCCGACGATGGGCGGCCGCCGATTTGGTGATGCTTCAGGCATCGTCAGGAGCCGCGCGATGAGACGAGGTATCGCCGCGCACCTGGCGCGCATTCCTTGAGAAGAACGAGGCTTTGCGGGCAAAACCGTGCCGGCACGGTCTCCCGCAACTTGAAATTACGCCTTTGGCTGAAGACTTGACGGCGAATATGCAGCCGGTGCGAGCGTTCGATTGGCCAAGGGTGTCCCTGAACAAGAGAGTAAAAAAATGAACTGGATACTGACCGTTAAATGCAAGAACCGGCCCGGGATTGTGGCCGCTGTTGCCAATCAGCTTGCCGATCATGGCGGGGACATCAACGAGGCACAGCAATATGATGATCCGGCAACCGGCATGTTCTTCATGCGGGTGTCTTTTTCACTGGACGGTGCCATCGATACCTTGAGGACCGATTTCAAAAAGCGGGCCGAAGGCTTTGATTTTGAATGGACCCTGAGGCCGTCCGGCCAGAAGCGCAAAGTGCTGCTTCTCGTCTCCAAATTTGATCATTGCCTGGGCGATCTGCTCTATCGCATGCGCCTTGGCGAATTGAACATGGAATGCGTCGGCATTGTCTCGAACCATCCCAGTGATGCGCTCAACCTGACCCTGCACAAGGGGCTGCCTTATTTCCATCTCCCCATCACCAAAGAGACCAAGGCGGAACAGGAAGGCCAGATCAAGAAGGTCATTGAGGATACCGGTGCCGAACTGATCGTGCTGGCGCGCTATATGCAGATCCTGTCGGACGATTTTTCGGCCTATCTGGAGGGGCGTTGCATCAATATTCACCACTCGTTCCTGCCGGGCTTCAAGGGGGCCAAGCCCTATCATCAGGCCCATGAGCGGGGCGTGAAAATGATTGGTGCCACCGCGCATTATGTAACGGGCGATCTCGATGAGGGGCCGATCATTGCCCAGGACGTGGAGCATGTGACCCATCGCGATACGCCTGAGGACATGATCCGCAAAGGGCGTGACATCGAACGGCGTGTGCTGGCGCGTGCGGTTAGCCTGCACCTTGAGGATCGCGTGATGCTCAATGGCTCGAAGACGGTGGTGTTTTCCTAATGCATATCGGGTTTCTTGGATTTGGCGAGGCCGCTCGTGCCTTTCAGGAAAGCCTGAAGGCCAAGCAACCCGATTTGCAATTCTCCGCTTGGGATATCCTCCTGGACGACCCCGACAAAGCGGCATCCATGCGCGACGCAATGGATACACGCGGGGTCGCAAGGACGGACCCAGCGGGTTTAGGCAAAGCGGAGTGGATCATAAGCGCGGTCACCGCAGATCAAAGTCTGATCGCTCTGACGAGTATCGCGCCGCATCTGGCTGAGGATCAGCTTGTTGTCGATATCAACTCGGTGTCGCCGGGTCGTAAGAAAGAAAGCGCGGCGCTGGTTGAAAAAGCCGGCGCGCACTATCTTGATATGGCCGTCATGGCACCGGTGCATCCCCGTGGGCATCAGACACCTGCCTTGATTGCCGGCGCGGCCATCAAAATCGCCTTGCCGGTTCTCGAACGTTTTGAATTCAGCTTCAACGAAGCGGGTGCCGAGCCGGGGCAGGCCACAGCGATCAAAATGGTGCGCTCCATGTTCGTTAAAGGACTTGAGGCGATCACCGTTGAGACGCTATTGGCCGCCAAGGCCTCTGGCTGTTTCGAAGAGATTTACGACTCGATCTCCAAATCCTATCCCGGCCTTGGATGGCCCGATTTTGCGCATTACGAGTTCGAGCGCACGCTGCGTCACGGCAAACGCCGCGCCGCCGAAATGCGCGAAAGTGCAGTAACCATTTCGGCCCTCGGTCTGAATGGGGCTCTGGCCGGGCAGATCGCAGATACGCAGGATCTGATGGGGGCGCTGGACCCCGACCTTGCCAATGGCAGTGTTGACCAAATTGCCGGAGCGGTATTGGCGGCCCGGCTGAAGGCAAAATCGCCGGGCAAGTAGCGGCTACGACTGATCATCGCTTTGGACTGCCTCCCGCCGATGTCGGCAGGAAAGGGCTCAGCGCTTGTTCAAATACCGCCAATATCTCGCCGGGGCTGTCTGCCCTGCATGTCGTCATACCGATATCGACCCGTGTGTCCGGCAGGTCCACCACCACGCGGCCAAGTTCGGGCCGCAGCCGTGCCAAATGTTCTGTGCTATAGGCCAGCAGTCCGATTGAATCGCTGTTGATGATGACCTGTTCCGCCTGATTGAAAGAATGAATTTCGCAGGTTTGCGTCGGCGGAATCTCGCCTTCCTTTTCAAAAAGACGCTCAAAATAGGCGCGGATCGGGGTGCCATGTTGCGCAACGATCCATTTTTGATCGCGCAGCGATGACATGGTCTGGAGCTGGCGATGGCATGCATGATCGTGCCGCGCCACCAGCGCATAATCCTCGTAATAGAGGAACTTCTCCTTCAGTTCGGCATATTTGGGCGGGTAGCGCAAAATCCCCAGAATGCAATCAATCTCGCCACGCACCAAGGCATCGGCCAGCATGTCGTAGCTACCGGGAAGCGCCATCAGCCTCAAGTCAGGGTGGCTATTGGTCAAAACACCAAAAGCCTTGGCCACCATGTCCTGACCGGAAAAGGGGAGGAGGCCCACAGCCAGCCGCCCGATAAGGCCATGCGCCGGTGCGCTCGGCAGTTCACCAATCAGCCGTAAAACCTGCCAAAGTTCCTCGTGCAGCGAGGCAAGTCTGCGCGCTTGTGCATTGGCCTCCAGCCCATCGCGCCGCCGCCGGAACAGCGCTTGATGCGCATAGTCGGTGAGATCAGAGATGGCGCGGCTGATGGCTGGTTGTGACACGCCGGTCTTTTCCGCGGCCAGCTTGGTACTGCCATAGCGCACCGTTGCGGCGACGGCGTCCAGATGATGCCAGCGCAGAAATTGTTTCAGGCCCGGCTGGCACCCGCTCAGCGCAAAAATGTCCGCCTCGGCTCTGGCGATAAGTTTGCGGGCATTGGAGCAATGCCGAATGACAAGCTCTCCAAAGGCCGTCGGTTCAGTGCCGTCCCATCCGCGCTGAAAAATCGGGTGGCCCAACCGTTTTTCTGCAGAAGCAATGGTGCGAGAAATGACCGGCTGGCTGGAATTGAGCAGCGCGGCCGCCTGCGCAAAGCCGCGGCATTGTGCCACCGCCTCGATGGCACGCACCTGCCTCAGGCTAAGCGGCGGGGATGTGGGCATATATGAAATAACCAGAATGAAGATACTTATTCAATCTTCACATAAGCGGTGATCCCGGTGCAATGCTAAAACCGGGGCAAAAGTGGAGGAACAAAATGGCTGACATCAAATCATTGGAAGACAAGATCCGCGCCCAGGGCGGCAACCCCGCAACCATGCTGCAGAACTCGCCAATCGGGCGCTATGTTTATCCGATACCGGCCGAATTCAGTAACTGGATGGATGAGCAAAGGGCGTGGCGCGAAACGGCGGTTCTTTTCGACCAGTCCTTCCACATGACGGACCTTTATGTGAAAGGCCCCGATGTCAAAAAGCTCCTCTCCCATGTCGGGGTCAACAGCTTCGAGAAATTCGGCCGCAACAAAGCCAAGCAGCTGGTGTGCTGCAATTATGATGGCTATGTCATCGGCGATTGCATCCTGTTTGGGCTTGAAGACGATGAGGTCAATATTGTTGGCCGTCCGCCAGTGCCCAATTGGGTGCAGTTCCACGCCGAGACCGGCGGCTTTGACGTCACCATTGAGCGTGACGAGCGCTCAATCGACGATCCGGACAAGCTGCGCAAAACCTTCCGCTATGAGGTTCAGGGCCCCAACGCCATGAAGATTCTCGAAGCGGTGAATGAGGGCGGTCCGCTCACCACCAAATTCTTCAATATGGGCGAAATCACCATTGCCGGTGTGCTGTGCCGTACGCTGACCCACGGCATGGGCGGTGCTCCCGGCCTTGAGATTTGGGGGCCGGTTGAGCACATGGCCCGGGTAAAGGCCGCCTTGCTGGAAGCTGGAAAGCCCCATGGGCTCAAGCAGGCCGGTGCGCGCGCCTATTCCACCGTTGCAACAGAATCCGGCTGGCTCCCATCGCCCCTGCAGGCCATCTATAGCGGTGAAAAAATGCGCGCCTACCGCGAATGGCTGCCGGCGACCAGCTTTGATGCTGTTGCCTCGATTGGTGGCAGTTTTCAGTCTGACAATGTCGAAGACTATTATCTGACCCCCTGGGATCTCGACTATCATCGCGTCATCAAATTTGACCATGATTTCATCGGGCGCGAGGCGCTGGAGAAAATGGTCGATAGGCCGCACCGCACCAAGGTGACATTGGTTTGGGACAAAAAGGATGTGCTCGCGATTTTCGCCGGGCTGATGGAAGAGGGCGACATGCCCAAGCTCATGGAAATGCCCGCCGGCCACTATGCCGCCCATCCTTATGACAAGGTGATCAGCAATGGCAAAACCGTCGGCATCTCGACCTATCCGGTCTACTCCGCCAATGAACGCGCCTGGCTATCCCTGGCCGTGATTGATGAAGGGGCCGCCGAAATGGGCAATAAGCTGGAAATCATCTGGGGTGAGGCCAATGGCGGCACCGCCAAGCCGGTTGTTGAGCGCCACCGGCAAATCAATATCGGTGCCGAGGTGCACCCCTGGCCCATACACGAGGCTTACCGGCGCAGCTACCGCGCCGGAAAATAGCAGCGTGTCGATCATGGCAGTCCGCTAGAAATGAAGCGTCGTTCGGATCAAGAAGCCGGGCGGCGCTTCCTCTTTATGGAACCCTGGCACAGACGCCTCTAATCGCGCGGCACTGCCAGGCGATTCTCCCCGCCAGCGTGCAAGCCTGTTCATCGTTCTCGCCATGGATTTGTGCCGAAATGGCGGCTAATTGTCGACATTTATGTATTCATAGGCTGCCTAATAATGCGAGGTTCGACAAAAACAGCGTATTTTTGCGGAAAATATGTTGTGAGAGTTCCCTTGTGGCGGCAACTAATGTATACATTTACGTAAATGCAGGGTCAGGGAGGCCGCTATGCTTTTACAAAAAACCCGCCAGAGCACATCGCCCACGGTCATCGGTGATGTCATCAATGGCTATTCGATTGAGGTCATGCCGCGCACGGCCGCCAAGATTGAAAGCTTCAAGGATATTCTGCCCGCCGGTACCCGCGTATACGTTGCTAATGTTGAGGGCACGGAATTCGAGGATATGCTGACGACGGTGCGTCGCATTCGCGAAGAGGGTTTCGCGGCGATGCCGCATTTTCCCGCCCGCATGATCAACAATAAAGCCGTGCTGGAAAACTGGTTGCAGCGTTATCGCGACGAAGCAGGTGTCGATGAGGCCCTGGTTCTGGCTGGTGGCATGCCCAAGCCCGCAGGCGATTATGACAGTTCGATCCAATTGCTGGAAACTGGCCTGTTCGACAAATATGGCTTCAAGCGCTTGCATGTGGCTGGCCATCCCGAGGGCAATCCGGACATTGATGCGGACGGCGCGTCCAAATTCGTCGATGACGCCTTGCACTGGAAGCAGGCTTTTTCAGAGCGTACAGACGCCGACATGGCTATTGCCACCCAGTTTTTCTTTGACGCCAAGCCGGTGATCCAGTGGGTCGAGCGGCTGGACCAGATGGGGATCGATCTGCCGATTCATATCGGGATCGCGGGGCCTGCAAAGCTGCAGACGCTGATCAAATACGCTGTTGCGTGTGGTGTGGGGCCCTCCATCAAGGTGCTGAAAAAGCGCGCCATGGATCTGACCAAGCTTTTGTTGCCCTATGAGCCCAATGATGTGCTGGCGGATTTCGCTGCCTATCTGGCTGCAAACCCTGACAGCAATATCGCCCAGGTGCACTTTTTCCCGCTGGGCGGCATCAAGGCCTGTGTCACGTGGGCGGACAATCAATTGACATCTGCAGACGATGCAGAGGGCGCTCGCTCCCTGGGGTAAAGCGCGAAAGCGTTAGCGCTGCACATGCATAAACAGCTTTTGCAGTTTGCAAAAAGCTATATATAACAATGGATTACGGGCCACAATTGCTGCTGCAAGGCTGTTGACACAGTCGCGGCTTTTGGGTCTTATAATCACCAAGAATGGGCGGGATCACATTCCGCCGCCGAATTGAGTGAAGGAGGCAGTCATGGCCGACAAGATCACCGTATTGGATCCTCGGGGTTATCCGCCCAAGGTTGTGGGGAAACGTCTGGCCAACCGCCAGATGTCGCTCGACGGCAAGGTGCTCTACCTCATCGACGCTCTTTTCGATAATGCCGATGTGTTCATGGAACAGCTTCGGTTGTGGTTCGCTGAAAACATGCCTTCAGTGGAAACCCGCATCATCCGCGCCAAGGAGAGTTGGAAGGATGATCCCGAACTAAGGGCCCGAGTGGTCGCTGACGGAGACGTTGCCATTATCGGCGTTGGTCTCTGAAGCACTTGTTGTCCCACGGTCGTGGGCTTCGCATTAGCACTTGAAGAAGCAGGCATCCCGACGGTTCCCGTCTCGACGCTGCCCTTTGCACGCCTCGCCAAGGCAACCGCCAAGTCGGGCGGCATTCCAACCCTGCGCAATTGTTATGTGCCGCAGCCGGTTGTGGGGCGGACGGCTGGAGAATTGCGCGCTTATATTGAAGGCGTCGATCCCGTTCTCAAGCAACCCTTCATGCAAGGTGTGCTGGACGGGCTGACCAAGCCTTTGACCGAGGAAGACCTCAAGGACGCAACCTATGTGCGCGAAACGCCGCGCTTTTTGGAGCCGGACACCGAGGCAAACCTGCACCAGCTCTTTTTGGAGAATCACTGGACCGACCAGCTACCCATCTTTTTGCCCACCGAAGAGCGGGTGGAAGCAATGCTCAAGGGCACATCGCACGCGCCCGATAAAATCGTTGGCAGCATGCGGCCCACCGCCTTTCGGGAAGCCTGGGCGTTTGATGTGGAAAAGGTTGCGATCAACGCCGTCATGGCCGGGGCGCGGCCCGAATATCTACCCGTAATACTGGCGCTGATGGCGAGCGGCGTGTCCGCCCGTTCCAGCAGCACCACAAGCTGGGCGACCATCTCCATCGTCAACGGACCGATCCGCAATGAAATCGGCATGAATAGCGGCATTGGTGCCATGGGCCCCTATAATCACGCCAATACAACCATTGGCCGGGCCTATTGTCTGGCCAGCCAGAACGTTCAGGGCGGTTCCGTCCCCGGCGACACCTATATGGGCTCGGTCGGCAGTAACTGGAATTATACCGCCTGTTTCCCTGAAAATGAGGAAAACAGCCCCTGGGCACCTTTCCACGTTGATCAGGGTTTCGCACCGACAGACAGCACCGTCAGCGTATTCTTTGGCGGCTGGTACACCCAGTCAGGCTTCGGGCCGCGTGAGACCTGGAAAGAAAAATTCATCCGCTGCCTGACCGCGGCCGACCATTACAGCCCACCCTTGATCGTCATGGACCCGATTGTGGCCGAGGCCTTCAAGGATATGGGCTACACCAAACAAACCTTGATTGAATGGTGTGCGGAAAATGCCAAAATGCCAGCCCGCAACTATTGGGATGACCAGTGGGTCACAACGCTTGTCAAACCCCACGCCATTGCTGGCATGGAACCCTATGCCAGCCGGTTAAAGGCTGCGCCTGACGAGATGGTCAATCTCTATCGCCCCGAGGATATCAATATCGTGGTGATGGGCGGCGGCACCCAAGGGGCGTTCAAGATGATCAGTGGGCGCTACAAGGGCATTGGCCCGGGCACCGCTGATCGCAAGGACCCCACGGTGCGGGTGGACGATTGGCGGTAATCCGCGATCAAGCGCGAAAGATTACCCGCCATAGATAGTGAAATGCGCCCGGAAAATACGAAAATTCCGGGGTCGCCTTCCTCATATCGCGAAGAGTGATTTTCTTTCATTCCGCGTAGTTTAATCGTGTGCCCTGTGCTCTTAATGTTCCTGACAACGCGAGCCGGGAGGAAATGCGCATCTGTGCCTGTTACATCCCCGTTCCGCCTATTGGACAATAAGGGAAGGTAGCACGATGAGCGCGCACGAATTGCATCACACGGACGCTGAGCCTGCACCATTCCGGTTGACCAGCCTTGCCCATGGTGGCGGCTGTGGCTGCAAACTGTCGCCCGCCGTCCTGCGCGAATTGCTGGCCAATCAACCGGCCACGCAGGCATTTCCCGACCTGCTTGTGGGCAATGAGACCGGCGATGACGCCGCTGCCTATCGCATTGATGGTGAGAATTGCGTCATCGCGACCACTGATTTTTTCATGCCGGTCGTCGATAACCCCACCGATTTCGGCCGCATCGCTGCAACCAATGCCATTTCCGATGTCTATGCCATGGGCGGAAAGCCGATCATGGCCTTGGCCATTCTTGGCATGCCGCTGGGCAAGGTTGATCCAGCCGTTGTGCGCGAGATTCTGGCGGGCGGCGCGTCCATCTGTGCCGAGGCGGGCATTCCCGTTGCAGGCGGCCATTCCATCGACACGCTGGAGCCGATCTATGGGTTGGCGGTCATTGGCATGTGCCGCACAAGTGACCTGCGCCGCAATGACACGGCAAAGGCTGGCGATGTGCTGATCCTGACAAAGGGCATCGGCGTCGGGGTTTATTCCGCAGCGTTCAAAAGCGGATCGCTTGATGATGCTGCCTATGCGGAACTGATCGCCTCCACCACTTTGCTCAATAAAATTGGCGCTGATCTGGCAAAGAACAGTGCGGTCCATGCCATCACCGATGTCACCGGCTTTGGCATTCTCGGGCATGGTCTGGAAATGGCCCGCGGCTCAAACCTGCGCCTCATGCTTGAGGCAGACGCCTTGCCCTTGCTGCGTGATGCGGAAAGCCTGGTGCAGGCAGGGTTCGTCACAGGGGCCTCCAAGCGAAACTGGGCCAGCTATGGCGAGGAAGTGGACTTGCCGCGAGATTTTCCGGAATGGCGGCAGCATTTGTTGTCTGACCCGCAAACCTCCGGCGGTTTGTTGATCGCGGTGGCACCGGAAGAGGCGGCGGCCCTTCTGCAGGAGGTTCAGCAGGCTGGATATCCAATGGCATCCATCATCGGCAGACTGGAAACCGGGCAGCCCGGCATAAGCGTAATTTGAATTGACTATTCGGGAGAGAGAAATGAACCAGCAATTTGACGTGGCAATTATCGGTGGCGGCCTTGCCGGCCTGAGTGCGGCGCTCACCGTCGCGCGATTGGGACATAGTACGATTGTCCTGACCGATGGGGTTCCGGGCGGCGAATTGCTCAAGATCGAGCGCATAGACGGGGTGCCCGGCTATGCAGAAGGGGTCGCCGGCTATGATCTTTGCCCCATCACCCAGGAACAGGCTGACGAACTGGGCGTGATCTTTTCCGACGTGCCCGCAACCAGCATTGCCGCCAGCGGCAATAACTGGCTTGTGACCAGCGAGGCCGACACTATTGAAGCGCGGGCGCTTATCGTCGCCAGCGGCACGGCCATGGCCAAGCTCGACATTCCCGGCGAGGAGCGGCTTGAGGGCAAGGGTGTCAGCGAATGCGCCAGTTGCGACGGGCCTTTGCTGCGCGGCAAGGTGGCTGTCGTTGCCGGCGGCGGCGATTCCGCCATGCAGGAAGCCCTCGTGCTGGCCGACCATCTCGAAAAAGTCATCATGCTGGTCAAGGGCGATAGCCTGACCGGTCAGGCGAGTTATCGCAATCCCGTGCTGGATAATGCTAAAATCGAAGTGCGCTACAATGCGGTCCCAACCGAAATTCTGGGTGAAGCGGGTGTCACTCACGTCAAGGTCAAGGATACAGGATCGGGCAGTGAGGCAGAAATAGCAGCTGACGCGATTTTCACCTTTACCGGGCTGGTGCCCAATAGTGCTATTGTCAGCGATCTGGTTCAGCTCGACGAAACCGGCCGCATTGCGGTAGATGCTGCCATGCGCGCGTCCGCCAAGGGGATTTGCGCTGCCGGCAATGTCCGTCAGGGTTCGCCACACCGGGCCGCCGGCGCGATGGGTGATGCGGCAACCGCAGCACTTGCCCTCGACAGATATCTGGCAACGGGCGAATGGCGCAGCGCTTAAGGCGTTTCCCGGGGAGGGGTGGCAATGGAGGGTAAGGACGCGGACGTTAAGCCAGCCCGGCATCTGCCATCTGTCGACAAGGTCTTGCGCACACCCGCAGGGCAAGCCCTTGCCGAACGGTTTGGCCATACGGCAACAGTGGGCGCGGTCCGCGAAGCGCTCTCAGGCGCGCGGGCGAATGGCAGCAATGCCATGCCCGAACACGAGGTGGCCGCGCATGCCGGGCTGGCTTTGGAAGCGGCACAAGCCCCCCGGCTTAAATCCGTATTCAATCTGACCGGAACGATCCTGCACACAAATCTGGGCCGGGCGCTCATCGCCGAAGAGGCGATCAAGGCCGCGACCGAGGCCATGCGCAATGCCGTAACCCTCGAATTCGACATCGACAGGGGGCAGCGCGGCGAGCGCGACGATATTGTCCGCGATCTCATTTGCGAACTGACCGGGGCAGAAGATGCAACGCTGGTCAACAATAATGCGGCCGCCGTGCTGCTCGCCCTCAACACACTGTCCGAGGGGCGCGAGGCCATCGTTTCGCGCGGTGAACTGATCGAAATCGGTGGCGCGTTCCGCATGCCGGAGATCATGCGCCGCGCCGGGGCCATTCTGGTTGAGGTCGGCACCACCAACCGCACCCATAAGCGCGATTATGAAAACGCCATCACTGCAGAGACGGGCGTTATCCTCAAAGTACACACCTCCAATTACCGGATCGAGGGGTTTACCGCCGAAGTGCCCGCAAGGGAGCTTGCCGAACTGGCGCGGGCGCGCAATGTGCCGCTGGTGGATGATCTTGGGTCCGGCACGCTGCTCGATCTCACGCCATTCGGCCTGTCAGAGGAAACAACCGTAGCCCAGGCCGTTGCTGCCGGGGCCGGGCTGGTGACCTTTTCCGGCGACAAGCTGCTCGGCGGCCCGCAGGCGGGCTTTATTGTCGGCGACAGGGAATTGATTGCCCGCATCAACAAAAATCCGATGAAGCGGGCTCTGCGGGTCGATAAAATTCGTCTCGCAGCCATTGAGGCGACGCTGCGCCTTTATAAAAATCCCGAACAATTGGTAGAAAAACTCCCCACCTATCGCCTGCTGGCGCGCAGCAAGGCCGATATTGCCGCCACGGCTGACCGGCTTCAACCGCAACTGGCCGCACTGCTCGCCCCCCATGTGACGCTCAGCGTGGTGGCGTGCGCCAGTCAGGTCGGCTCCGGGGCGATGCCCGTCGAAACGCTGCCCAGTGCCGCCCTGGCGCTGCAGGTGACCGATGGCGGCGGGCGGGCGCTGGAGCACCTGGCCGAAAGATTGCGGGCCCTGCCTGTGCCGGTGATCGGCCGCATAGCGCAGAATGCGGTCCTGCTGGACTTGCGTTGTCTGGAGGACGAAGCGGAATTTATCAGCAATTTCAAGGCATTTTCCTGGGAGCCTCAGCCTTCGCATAGCCTGGGCGCGCGCCCATGATTGTGGGGACGGCGGGGCATATCGACCATGGCAAAACCGCGCTCGTGCGTGCGCTGACCGGTGTCGATACGGACCGCTTGCAGGAAGAAAAATCCCGCGGCATCACCATCGATCTGGGCTTTGCCTATATGCCAGCGGGCGATGACGAGGTGCTGGGTTTTGTTGATGTGCCGGGCCATCATCGGTTCGTGCGCAACATGCTGGCGGGGGCTACCGGCATTGATTTTGTCCTGCTGGTAATTGCCGCGGATGATGGCGTCATGCCGCAAACCCGCGAACATCTCGATATTGTCAGCCTTTTGGGGCTGGGCCGGGGCGCTGTCGCGCTGACCAAATGTGATCTGGTTTCCGGAGAGCGCCGCGCCGAAGCTATCGCTGAAATTGAAGCCTTGCTGTCCGGCACACCCTTGGCCGGGTCCGCCATATTCCCGCTCTCCTCCAAAACCGGGGAGGGTATTGAGCCGCTCCGTCAGGCGCTGAACGCGGCTTCTGCCGAGCACGGGGCAAGCCAAAAGGATGTTGGTCTGTTCCGCCTTGCGGTCGACCGGTGTTTCAGCCTTCAGGGTACGGGAACAGTGGTGACGGGGGCTGTGCTGTCCGGCCGGGTTGGGGTTGGTGACACGGTTTTGCTCAGTCCGTCGGGTCTTTCGGCGCGGGTGCGCTCCATTCATGCGCAAAACCGTGCCGTTGAAATGGGGCGGGTGGGCCGGCGTTGTGCGCTCAATCTTGCAGGTGACGCCATAAGCGTCGAGGCGATTGCACGTGGTGATGTGGTGCTGGATTCCGGTGCCCATGCCCCGGCTGAACGCATTGATGCGGAACTGATGCTATTGGCGAGTGAAACCCGTGCACTGGCCCATTGGACGCCGGTAAGGCTGCATCACGCCGCCAGTGAAACCGGTGCCCGCATTGCGCTGTTGCAGGACACACCGATTGCGCCGGGCACCTCTGGACGGGTGCAGCTCGTGCTTGAGCATCCAATTGCCGGGGCCGTCGGCGACCGGTTCATCATCCGCGATACATCCGGGGCCAGAACCCTTGGCGGCGGACGGTTCATCGATTTGCGCGGGCCGCAACGGCGCCGCAAAACCCTGACCCGCCGGGCCCAGCTGGACGCTCTGGCGCTCAAAGATCCGGCAGACGCGCTCAAAGCACTGCTCGGGCGCGACCCTTTCGCCGTCGATATCACCAGCTTTGCCCGCGACAGGGTGCTGGACGCCGGGCAACTGGCCGATCTGCTCGCCCGTGTGCCGCATATGCGGGCGGATGAGGGTAATGACGCCCTGCTGTTCTCACCCGATATCCGCGCGCAATTATTGGCCAGTGCCAAGGCAACCCTTGAAACGCATCACCGTGAATATCCGCAACTGCTGGGTCTCGGAATTGCAGCGCTGGCGCGCCAGCTTGCGCCCCGGTTACCGGCCAAAATCGGCGCCGCCGTCATTCGCGCCTTCATTGCCGAGGGCCTGCTGGCGTCGCAGGGCGGGGCCGTGCATCTGCCGGGCCACACCCTGACGCTCGATAAAAATGACCATCGTTTGTGGCAGCGCATTGAGGAGCATTTGTCCGGCGCGCACCGGTTCCGCCCCCCTCAGGGCCGGGAATGCGCCAAGCTTTTGGGTGCCCGCGAAATCGATGTACGCCGTGTTTTGAAAGCCATGGCCAAACAGAAACGCGTGATTGAATTGGCACCGGACAGGTTCTTTTTGCAAGAGGCGGTCAAGGAAATGGCCACTATTGCTGCCGATATCGCGCGCGGAGAGACGGAGGGGGTGTTTGCCGCCGCCCAGTTTCGCGATCGCTTGCAAAATGGCCGCAAGGTAAGCATTGAGGTGCTGGAATATTTTGATCGCAACGGCCTGACATTGCGCAAGGGCGACCTGCGCCATGTCGTGCCGCACCGCATCGCCGCCTATCTCGGTGAGTCAGAGAATTCGAGGCCTGAAGATCAGGGTGGCATTGCCGCCGCCCATATCAAGGCGGTTCTATTGCAAAAACGCCAGGAGTCAAAAGCAATTAAAGGAAGAGAATCGTCCCCGGTGGGGCGTCCGGACTTCAAATCCGGGTGGGGCTGTTAGCCAGTCTTAGGTGGGTTCGACACCCACTCTCTTCCGCCAAATTTTATAGCCGGGTAGCGACACCAACCGTCACTACCCGGCTATTTTATTATTCGGCGGCTATGGTCACGGCTTCCATTTCGGCGATGTATTTTTCAGCTTCAAGCGCTGCCATGCAGCCCATGCCGGCAGATGTCACCGCTTGACGATAGACATGATCGGTCAGATCGCCCGCAGCAAAAACGCCGGGTATGGAGGTGGCGCTTGAGCCGGGCTTGGTCACAACATAGCCGCCCATATGGGTTTCAAGCTGCCCCGTCACCAATTCCGAGGCGGGGGCATGGCCGATGGCAACGAATACGCCGGCGCAGGCAATGTCCGTCACTTCGCCCGTTCTGACGTGCTTGATCCGCACCCCTTCAACGCTGGGTGGCATCTGCGCGCCATAGACTTCGTCCACGGCATGGTCCCAGATGACTTCCACTTTGGGATTGTTGAAGAGCCGGTGTTGCAGGATTTTTTCCGATCGCAGCGTATCGCGCCGGTGCACCAGCGTGACCTTGCTGGCGAAATTGGTCAGGAAAAGCGCTTCCTCGACTGCCGAATTGCCGCCGCCGATGACGACCACGTCCTTGCCGCGATAGAAAAACCCGTCGCAGGTGGCGCAGGCGGAAACGCCAAATCCCTTGAATTTTTCCTCAGACGGCAGGCCGAGCCATTTCGCCTGCGCCCCGGTTGCGAGAATAAGCGTGTCGGCCGTGTAGGTGGTGCCACTGTCGGCCTCGGCAACGAAGGGGCGTTTGGAGAGGTCAAGCGCACTGATATAGTCAGAAATGATTTCAGTGCCGACAGCCTTGGCATGGGCTTCCATCCTGACCATGAGTTCAGGCCCATGGATTTCCGTTTCGCCCGGCCAGTTCTCGACTTCGGTGGTGATGGTCAGCTGTCCGCCGGGCTGCATACCCTGGATCAGCACCGGCTCAAGCATTGCCCGTGAGGCATATACCGCTGCCGTATAGCCAGCCGGGCCTGAACCGATAATAAGAACTTTTGAGTGTTTTGTTTCGCGCATAATGCCCCCTTTTAACGGGCGCATCTGTCGGGGCCTTGCCCGTGGTTCATCCACCAGGATACGGCATGGGCCCCAAACGTCGCCCTGTTCATTCCCATTGCGTCAAGAGTATACAATTCATCAGAAGGCTAAGCGTCAAGTGAACGCTCAGCCCTAAAAGTTCCTGCAATTTCAGTGGATAACCTATCCGCCAGAAGTCTTGACGCTACTAAATGTATACATTTTTATAACATGTAAATGTTGCCGTGCAAGCGAAAAGCTGACAAGCGTTGATTGGGCAGCGCCGTTCCTTGCATAAGGCAACTTCCCGGCAGGGGCAAAGCGGGCAGGGTGCGTAACGGCTATTGCGGGGAGGGCGTGGCGGGTGCCGGTGTTCGAGCCCGATCCGCTTCACCTTTGATATTACAATAAATAAAACGGGTTCAGGCCAATGCCTCTACTGATTGATATCAAGGCTTTTCTGGCGAGTGCGCGAACGGGCGGTTTCTCTGGCGCGGCGCGCGAGATCGGCACCACCCCTTCGGTTATTTCAAAACGGGTCAGCCGTCTCGAAGACGAGATCGGTGTCAGGCTCTTTCTGCGCACCACCAGAGCATTGACGCTGACCTCGGACGGAGAGCTTTTGCAGCCACGCTTATTGCAACAGGTCGCAGAGCTTGAGGATACGCTCTTTAATCGGGACGGGCAGGGGCTGAGCGGGCTTTTGCGCGTGCGCGCCACCACGACGATTGGGACATCATTTGTCGGCAGATCAATCAACAAATTTCAGGTCAGCCATCCCGGCATGACGATCGAGCTGTTATTGATTGATCGGCCGGTAAATCCGTTGGAGGAGGGATTCGACGTGTCATTCGGGGCCCTACCGCAATCCTTCGGCGGTGTCGTCGAAATCCCTTTTTGCCCCTATCCACGTGTGTTGGTGGCAGCCCCGCGCTATTTTGAAAACCGCAACCAGCCGGAAAGCCCCTCGGATCTTGTCGGTCAGGATTGTCTCGTATTTGTGCCCGTGGGCCCCACATGGAGCTTCGCTGGTCCCAACGGGCCGATGTCGCTCGATATTCGCGCCAGATACACGGTAAACGACAGCAGGATCCTCATGGATGCGGCGATCAAGGGGCTGGGATTGGCCGTCGTGCCGGAATTTCTCGCCCGCGATGCCATTGCTGAAGGCAGCCTGATCACCCTGATGCCCGATTTTCCCGTATCACCACTCTGGTTCAAGGCAATGGTCCCGCGCCATAAGGCCAACCGGCCCGAAGTGGTCGCCCTGATTGACCATATCAAACAGGAATCCGATCCGCCGCCCTGGGCGTAAGGTCACCTGTCAGCGCTGAAAAATCGGGACGGTCTGAGCCGGTCCCGTGCGCGTTTTTGCGCCCTGTCTATTCCCGCCTTTTGCAAAGCGCGAAAGAACAACGCGCAATTTGGTCCGTTCTAAGCCGCACATGAACGCCCTATGCTAACCACGTGAAAGTGTGCCGCTTTCCAGTGGAGAGCTCGAATATATGGTCGGTCCTGAAGGCGTGGTTTTAAGCGCCATAGTCAGGGCCGGGCGGAATATTCGGGAGGGGAGGCGGTCGGACGAGGAACCCCAAGGGGAGAGGGACTACCACATGAAACCACAGGTAACGACAGCCGTCGTGGCAATTCTTGCCATGACCGGTGTAGGCTCGGCGGCGCAGGCCGCCGACTTTGTATACGGTTCGCCATTTGGGGCAAACCATACCGTGAATGAAATGGGCATGGCCCCGTATTTCAAAATGCTGGCCGAAAAAACCAACGGCGAGGTCAATTGGGACCTGGTGGTTGGCGGCCAGCTTTCGGGTATTCCGGGTACGCCCGAATCCGTGGGTGTCGGGGTCATGGATGGCGGCATTGCCATCGCGCCCTATGCGCCCCGTGAGATGGCTGCAACCAATACGATCTTTTCCTATTCCCTGTTGGGTGACGATACATTAGCTGCTGCCGGTGCCATGAATGAGACCATCGCTCTGGGCTGTCCGCAATGTCAGGATGAATACAAGAAACTGGGTGCTGTCGGGTTTGCCGGTTACGCAACCTCGCCTTACCTGTTCATTTGCAAGCCCGAAGTGAAAACGGTTGAAGATCTCAAGGGTCTCAAGGTGCGGGCCTCGGGTGCTGGTGTCTCGATCACCAAGATTGCCGGCGCAACACCAGTGACCATGTCCCCGGGTGAAGCAACCACGGCACTGGAAAGAGGCATTCTTGACTGTGTGCTCGGCGCGCCTTCATGGCTGTCGAGCTATGGATATTGGGATGTTGCGTCGACGATCATCGACAGCCCCATGGGCATGGGCGGTCCCCCGGTTCTGGCGTTCTTCAATCGTGATGCATGGAAGTCCATGACGCCGGAAATGCGCCAGGCGCATGTGGATCTGGCACCGGACCTGGTCGCTGGTGCCGTTTATGATGCCCAGGTCGAGGCAGACGGGGCCATCATTGAGGAAGCCAAGGCAAAGGGCATTTCCTTCACGCCCGACAATGCCGGCTTTGCTGACTTGATGATCAAGCTGGATGCAGGGCAACGTGAGATGGTGATCAAGAATTCCAAGGACGCGGGCGTTCCCGATCCGGAAAAAATTCTCGATTTCTACGTGGCATCCTATGCAAAATGGCAGGAGCTGCTCAACGAGAAGGGCCATGATCGGGCCGCCTTCAGGCAGCTGCTCTGGGACGAGATCTATTCCAAGGTCGACCCCGAAGCCCTTTAGTTCAAAAATATAAAAGTTCAGCCGGCGCGTTAAAATTGCGGGCCGGCTGCAACGACATCTTGCAGGGGGAGGGCTCCTCATGAAGGCGCTCAAGCGAATATTCGACCGTATGGTCGACGCGGCAGCCTGGATTAGCGGTGCGGCGGCACTGCTGATGATGGTGCACATTACCGTCGATGTTACGGGTCGCAGTTTTTTCAATTCTCCGATCACCGGAACATTGGAAATTGCCGCCAATTTCTACATGCCTGCAATTGCATTTTTTCCCTTGGCGCTGCTCACAAGGGAGCGGGGGCAAATCATTGTGGAGCTGTTCACCGGCTGGATGCAGCCGCGCGGCCGCAAATTGCTCGACGGCATTATGGCGACCGTCACGACGGTCTACATGACCGCCTTCACCTTCAAGGCATTGCAAGTTGCCATCGACAAGACGGAGCTGCGCGAAGCCAAGGAATCCGGGCTGGGTTTCATCGAAATCTGGCCGGGCCGCTGGTTCGTCGTCATCGGATTCGCCCTGATGCTGGTCTATGTCATTTATTATCAGGTGCGCGATTTGCACGACGGGGTCACTGGCCGCGTCGATGAAGCCAAACCGCACACCTCCATCCCCGACGAGTAGCCCTTTATGACCCCCGAATTTCTAGGCTTTGGCAGTCTCGCCCTCGTAATGATGCTGATTGCCGCGCGTATACCTATTGGTGTGGCGCTGGGCGTGGTCTCGTTTGTCGGCTTCACGCTGTTGCGCAATGACCGCGTGGCTTTTTCCATCATGTCGCAGGTGCCGTTTGAAATGGCCGCCAACTGGGGCCTGTCGGCTATTCCAATGTTTATCCTGATGGGGGCCATTGCCCATAATTCAGGCATATCCGAAGCGCTGTTCAAGGCAGCGCGGCTCTGGCTTTCCTCCCTGCCCGGTGGGTTGGCGGCCGCAACCAATTTTGCCTCCGCCGGCTTCGCCGCGGCATCGGGCTCGTCGGTCGCCACAGCCGCCACCATGGGCCGTCTGGCTATACCCGCCATGCTCAAGGCCGGCTATGCGCCCAGCCTGGCCACCGGCGTCGTGGCCTCTGCCGGTACGCTGGGTGCGCTGATACCGCCCTCGATCATGTTCGTCATTTATGGCGTGTTCGCAGAGGTTTCGATTACCAAATTGCTGATCGCCGGCGTCATTCCCGGTCTGCTTACCGCCTTTGTCTATGCGGTGATGATTGTCGGCCGCTGCATGATAGACCCCTCGATCGGGCCGTCCACCAAATCGGACCTGCCTCGTAATGAGCTTTGGCGCGAACGCTGGGCGTCCCTGCTGACCATCTGGCCGCTTCTGGTGCTGATCTTTGGTATTATTGGCGGACTCTATGGCGGCATTTTCACACCCACCGAAGCAGGTGCGGCGGGCGCATTCCTGGCCTTTGTCATCGGAGGTCTTCAGGGACGTCTCAGCCGGTCAATCATCAGTGCCAGTGTGCTGGAGGCCGTCAAGACCACAGCGCAGCTGTTCTTTGTGGCTTATGGTGCCGTCATGTACACCCGGTTTCTCGCCCTTGCGGGTGTGCCGGACATGATGGTGGGCATGATGGGGAGCTGGGCTGTCGATCCGGTTCTGATGCTGCTGGCGATCTCGATCATCTATCTAATCCTTGGCATGTTCCTCGATCCGCTCGGCGTCATGCTGCTGACCTTGCCCATTGTGCAACCCATGTTTGAAGCGCTGGGTCTGGATCCGATCTGGCTCGGTGTGATCGTTGTCAAATATATCGAGATCGGTCTTTTGACGCCCCCTGTGGGTTTCAATGCCTATGTCGTTAAAAACGTTGTCGGAGATGCCATTCCCCTCGAAACGATATTCAAGGGTATCGGATGGTTTCTGGCCTGTGAGGTCATCATCATGGCGCTCATCCTGGGCTTTCCGCAATTATCGCTCTGGCTGCCCAATTCAATGAACTGATCGTCCCGCGGCAAACCATGCCGCCGGCTCGCCTGTTCTTAAATAATTACGGGAGAATATTATGATGAATTTCCTGAAACTGGTTTCGATCGCGGTCGTTTATCTTGGATTGCTGTCACCATCCCTGGGGCAAACGCTCTATTTCTCGGCGATACCCGACGAAGATGAAACCGCCTTGATGGACCGTTTTTCCAAGGTCGCCGATTATCTGTCTGAAAAACTTGATGTTCCTGTGGAATTCGTTCCCGTCAAAAGCTATCCGGCAGCCGTGACGGCCTTCCGTAACGACCAGATCCAGCTTGCCTGGTTCGGTGGTTTGTCGGGGGTTCAGGCCCGGCTATTGTCGCCCGGCGCAAAGGCGATTGCCCAGGGCGCGGAAGACATGGAGTTCGTCACTTATTTCATCGCCCATGAAAGCCTGGGCCTTAAGGAAACCCCTGAATTCCCGGTTGAGGCCCTGAAGGGAAAAACCTTCACCTTTGGTGCCCGCACATCCACATCCGGCAGGCTGATGCCCGAGTTCTACATCCGCGATGCCACCGGGGGTGCACCGGAAGAGTTTTTCTCCCGCGTCGGCTTTTCCGGCGACCATTCCCAGACACTGCGTCTGGTCGCGTCCGGTGCCTGGCAGGTGGGGGCATTGAATTTTGCCGTTTATGACAAGGCGGTCACCGACGACGCGCCGGAAATCAAAACGGCCGGGATCATCTGGCGCACGCCGCCTTATCCCGATTATAACTGGACGATCAGAGGCGATATGGACGCCCGGTTTGGCACAGGGTTTACCGACCGGGTGCAGGCGGCGCTTATTGAAATGACAGAGCCGGAATTACTGGCAAGCTTTCCCCGTTCGGCCTTTGTCCCGGCCAGGAACGAGGATTTCGACCCTATCGAGAAAACCGGTCGGGCGCTCGGCCTCATCGAATGAACCGGGCTGTTCTCGAGCACGAAACTCTCGGGTACGGAGCGGCGCCTGTTCTCAATGATGTCAGCTTTGCGTTCGCCCCGGGCGAACGCATTGCCATTCTGGGCTCTAGCGGTGCCGGAAAATCAACGCTGCTGACAGCCATTGATCAAAAACTGGTCGCCTCGGGTGAGCGCGTTGGCTTGTTGCCGCAGGACCTGGCCCTGGTGCCGCAACTCAGCGTCGTCAAGAACGTGCTGATGGGCCGGCTGGACGACCACGGCACGCTCTATAATCTGACCAATTTGTTGCGCACGCGGCAGGCTGACCGGGCGCGTATCATGGATATTCTCGGCGATGTCGGGCTGACGAGCCATGCCGATTGCGCCGTGGAAACCCTTTCGGGCGGGCAAAAGCAGCGCACCGCGCTGGCGCGGGCGCTCCTGCGTGGTGGCGATATTTTCGTTGGTGATGAGCCATTCTCTGCCATCGACGAAACCCAGGCCGCGATGTTGCTGAAGCTTGTCGGCACCCGCTTTCCAACCGTGGTGCTGGTGCTGCATGATGTGGCGCTTTCCCTTTCCTTTGCCACGCGCATTCTGGGGCTGCGGCACGGCCGGATCGAGATCAATGCCGCCCCTGACGCGGTTACCCCCGAGCAGATCAATGCGCTTTATCATACCTGAGCGCTTGTCGGGCCGGCAGGTCGTGCTCGGTTTCCTGATTGCCGCTGTTGCGGTTCTGCCTTTCGCCGATTTTGCCATATCGGGGCACGATCCCGCCGCCACCATTGCGCGCATGGCATTGGGGTTTCTGGCGCCGGATTTCGGCGCGATCGAGCAGATCGGCAGAGCCCTACTGCTCACCGTCATGTTTGCCGTGGCCGGGGTCGCCATCGGGGCGACGGTCGGGGGCATTCTGGCCCCGTTTTATGATCATGCCGGCGTGCGCGGCGTTTGCATTTTTGTGCGGTCAATTCATGAGCTGTTCTGGGCGCTGGTGTTGATGCAGGTGCTCGGAATAGGCGCGCCAACCGGTGTTCTGGCCATCGCACTGCCCTATGCAGGGATATTTGCCAAGGTTTTTGCCGAATATCTCGATGAGGCCGATCAGCGCCCGGTGCGCGCCCTGCCGGCAAGGACGGATGCCTTGTCCCGCTTTTTCTATGCCCGGCTGCCCTTGGTATTGCCGCAGATCCGTACCTACGTGCTCTATCGTCTCGAATGTGGTTTGCGTTCGAGTGCGGTACTGGGCTTTATCGGCCTGCCAACGCTCGGGTATCAGCTCGACAGTTTTTTCCGCGTGGGCAATTACGGCGCGGCCAGCGCCATCCTGATCGTTTATGTGGCGCTCATCGCCTCGATCCGCATCTGGATGCGCCCGGTGCTGGTGCCGGTCTGGATCGTCGCGGCCTTTGCAACCCTTGCCTTTGTGCCCAGCCCGCCGATGGGGCCGGGCGCGCTGTGGCGGTTCCTGACCGTCGATATCGTGCCCGCGCCCTTACGTGCCGGCGGCAACGGGGCGGAATTTTTCGGCTGGTTATGGGATATTCTTAGCACCCAGGCGCTGCCCGGCATTGTGGCAACCATCATTTGTGCGCAAATTGCGCTGGTTCTCACCGGCATGATCGCCATGCTGGGTTTCGGCTTTCTGGTGCCGCGTGTCACGGGCAGGGCAGGCCGGTTCACCGGTCATATGGGCCTCGTCATTTTGCGGTCCATCCCGGAATACATGCTCGCCTATTTGTTCCTGCAGGGTTTTGGGCCCTCCATGCTGCCCGCAGTGCTGGCGCTGGGGCTGCATAATGGCGCGATTATCGCCCATCTGATGGGGCGGCAGGCGGAGCAATTGCTTCCCCGTCTGCGCCCCGATGCGCCAGGGGGAATAACGCTTCTTGCCTATGAGATGATCCCGCGCCTCTTCGGCCAGTTTGTTGCACTTTGCCTTTATCGCTGGGAAATTATCCTCAGAGAGACCGCTGTCATGGGCCTTCTAGGGGTGGCAACCCTTGGCTTTTTCGTTGATGCCGCAGTCTCGGAATTGCGCATCGACCGGGTCGTGGTGCTGCTCATCATGGGCGCATTGCTGATCGCATTGGTTGATGCGTTTTCGCGCGGGTTGCGGCGGCGGCTTGGGGCGCGCCGGTTGCAATGGTCTGCAACAGAAGGCGAGGGTATTTCCACCTATTCCGCTGCCATTTGAGGCCATCCGGAAACGGGTCCAAAGCCGTCATAACGCCCATGCCCAATTTCTCTACAAGTTGCATGAATAAGCTCAAAACTTACATTGGATAAATATATTAGCCCCAACTACCATCGGGGTTCTTGCGCGAAAATGGCGTTGAGGACGGTGCTGCATATCGGCTGATAAAATCCGAATGCGGCATAGGGGAGGGACCTGCAATGTTGCGATTCAGCAGCAAGCTAATCATTGTTCAAAATCTGCTTATGAATGTGGCCGTGGCCATCGGTGTGGTCATGATGCTGCATGTGACCCTGGATGTGGCGGCGCGCGGCCTGTTCCGGCATGCGCTGCCTGCGGTGGGCGAGATCACCGCCTCCTACTACATGATCGTCGTGGTGTTTTTGCCATTGGCCTGGGTGAGTTATCACGACACCCATATCCGGGCGGACCTTTTCACCCAGCTTTTGCCGGCAAAAATCCGTCCTGCCATTGATCTGATGACGGACCTGCTGACCATCGCCTATCTCGTGCTGATCGGCTGGCAGGGTGTTGTTTCGGCGATCAAACGTACCGCCACAAACGAGATATACCAGATCCCCGGCGGCTTTTTGCCCGTCTGGCCCGCCCGCTGGCTGATACCGGTGGCGGTGGCGGCCATGATTTTGGCCACTCTCCTGCGCTTGATCAACAAACCCGAGCAGGATGATGAAACCCCCGAACAATACCAAGAAGGCGCATGAGCATGGATCCTCTTGTTATCGGTTTTGGCAGCGTATTCTTTATCATCCTGCTGGTCGGGCTGCGGGTGCCCATTGGTGTGGCGCTTGGGCTTGTGTCCTTTGTGGGCTTCATCATTGTTCGAAATTTCAATGTCGCGCTCAGTGTGGTGCGTGACACCCCTTTCGCCTTCGCCAATTCCTGGGAATTGACGGCGATTCCGATGTTCCTGCTGATGGGGTCGATTGCCACGGCCTCCGGCATTTCCACCTCCATGTTCAGGGCCGCGCGTCTTTGGCTCAGTGGTTTGCCCGGCGGGCTGGCGGTTGCGGCCAATCTGGCTTGTGCCGGTTTTGGCGCGGCCTCGGGATCATCTGTTGCAGCATCAGCCACCATGGCCCGGCTTGCCGTGCCTGAAATGCTGCGCGCCGGTTATGACAAGGGGCTGGCGACCGGTGTCGTTGCCTCTGCCGGCACGCTGGCCGCCCTGATCCCGCCCTCGATCATGTTCGTGATTTTTGGGGTCTTTGCCGAGGTTTCGATCTCCAAGCTGTTGATTGCCGGCGTGATACCGGGGCTTCTGACGGCGGCGGCTTACACCTCGATGATCATCATCCGCTCATGGCTCAATCCGTCCATCGCCCCGCCGCTGGCGGCTGAAGAACTGGCCAGCCTGAAGACCGATCGCTGGCAGGCGCTGGGCGAGACCTGGCCCGTGCTCCTGCTTATTTTCGGGGTGATCGGGACGCTGTATCTGGGGTGGGTCACACCAACCGAAGCCGGCGCCGTAGGGGCATTTATGGCGGTAATTATCGCCGTGACGCGCCGGGCACTCACCTTCAAGGATTTCGTGGGCGCGGTGCGCGAATCCATGGCGACGTCGGCGCAGATCTTTTTCGTCGGCATCGGCGCGGTCATGTACACCCGATTGCTCGCGCTCACCGGCATGGGCGCGTTCCTGTCCGATGCCGCCGCGCCGTTCGCCGCAGATCCGCTGATGATCATCCTGATGATGTCGCTGGTTTACATCATACTCGGCATGTTTCTCGATCCGCTCGGCATCATGCTGATCACTATTCCCGTCTTCCTGCCATTGCTGAATGCGCTGGGTCTCGATCTGATCTGGTTTGGTGTCATCGTCGTGAAATATATCGAGATCGGCATGCTGACCCCACCGGTCGGGTTCAATATCTTCGTGGTCAGTGCGGCGGTGGGCAAAAGCGTGCCGATAGGTACGATCTTTCGCGGGGTGATGTGGTTCCTCGCGTGTGAGGTTGTCGTGATGACGTTGCTCATCGCCTTTCCGCAAATCTCTCTTTGGCTTCCCAACCTGATGTCCTGATCAGGAGGCCGTGGCTAACAAAAAGAGGCCAGGAAAAAGGGGTGGCAAACATGCCACCCCTTTTTCCATGTGCATCTATATCGATCTAGCGGGGGGACAGCCGTGTGGCGGCATCAATACGGATTACTTCCCCGTTGATATAGGGGTTGGTCAGTATCGAGCCGACAAGGGCCGCAAACTCTTCGGGGCGGCCCAGCCGCGCCGGAAACTGGATATCCTTGCCGATAATTTTTTGCGCTTCTTCGGACGTGTCCTTCATGATCGGGGTGAGAAAAATGCCCGGCGCAATCGTTGCAACGCGAATGCCGAACCGGGCAAATTCACGCGCGATTGGCAATGTCATGGAAACAATGGCACCTTTCGAGGCGGAATAGGCCGCCTGTCCGACCTGCCCATCAAAAGCCGCAAGGGACGCCGTCATGATGACGGCGCCGCGTTCCTCTTCAGCCATGGGTTCAGACAACGACATGCGCGCCGAAGCCAGCCGGAGCACGTTAAAACTGCCCGAAAGGTTGACCCGGATGACGGCATCGAACTCGGCCATGGGCATCGGCCCTTCACGGCCAACGACGCGCGCGCCACGGCCAATCCCGGCGCAAAGGACAAGCCCGCGGAGGGGCCCATGTGCCTGCTCTGCCGCATCGAGCGCCGCTTCCACCGCTGCCTCGTCGCAGACATCACCAACGGCCGCCAGGCCGCCAATCCTGTCCGCAATAGTCTTTGCAGCCGTCTCCGACAGATCGAACACCGTGACCTTGCCGCCTTGCGCGGCCAGATATTCCGCTGTTGCGGCCCCAAGGCCCGAACCACCGCCGGTCACGAAAAAGGCATTCCCGTCGATTTTCATACTTTTTCTGCCTCAATGCTGATGACCTGAGGGTCACTGGAATAGAGTGTCTCGACCGCATCCTTGCGGTTCCCCAACACAGCCCGTTGATTGATCGAGCCCTTGTCGGTGACTTCCTGCCGCCCGGCATCCGGACGATCAGGCAGCAACAGCAGGCGAAGGACACGGTTCGACGAGCCTTTGGTTTCGGCAATGTGTTCCTGCAACCGGCCCTGCAGCTCCTGACGCAAATCGGCATCGGCCGCTTTTTCCGGGTGTTTCAGGAAGACGAGTGCGCCGAGATAGGGCCGGTCGGCACCGGTGATGACCACGTCATGCACCTGGTTTCCCAAGCCTTCGAGCAGCGCTTGCCGCACCTTGCCGGTCGCAACCCAGGTGCCGGTGTCGAGCTTGAAGTTTTCCGCTGTGCGGCCACCAAAATAAAAGCCTTTGGAGAAATCGTTAGGGTCCGCCGGTTCCAGGGCATCGCCGAATTTATAAAAGCCTTCTTCATCAAACACCTTGGCCGTCAGCTCGGGCAGCCGCCAATAGCCCGGCATCACGTTCGGTCCCTTGATGCGGGCATCGTAACGCCCGTCGCCGAGGGGGACGAGCTTGAGAATGGTGCCGGGAACCGGCAGGCCCACATTGCCGGAGCGTTCCTGCGGCATGGTGCAGGTCAAACCGCTCGGCGCGGTCTCTGTCGAGCCGAGGCCGGTGCCAATGACCACACGCGTGCCGGTGGTCTGGACCGCAAGTTCCTCGAGCGCATCCCAGGTCTTTTGCGTCAGGGAAGCCCCTGCATACCAGAGCAGCTTCAACCGGCCGAACAGCGACTGGCGAAGCGCTTCATCTTCGCGCAGGGCCGGCACCAGCGCATCCCAACCCACAGGCACATTGAAATACCAGGTGGGCGAGACTTCTCTGAGGTTCTGAATCGTACGGTGCATCCCCTCGGGCGTGGGCCTGCCATCATCGATATAAAGCGTGCCGCCCGAGAACAGCACCATGAAGAACACAGAATTGCCCCCCGCCGTGTGGTTCCACGGGGCCCAGTCGAGCACGACCGGCGGTTCGGTTCTCAAAAATGTGAAGGTTGCGAGCGACATCGCCCGTGCCGCGCAGATCATGCGGTGGGTATTGGTGACCGCTTTCGGTGCCCCCGTCGAGCCGGAGGTGAACAGGAATTTTGCAACCGTATCGGGTGTGATGCGCGCATGCGCTGCCTCAACCGCCGGATCATAGGGCGTCGCCAGCAGGTCCTGATAGCGTATCGTGCCCGGCACATCGGTCACACTGATGAAGGGCAGTTCGGGCATCACCGCCTTGGCCGCAGGCATATAGGCCGCGCCATCGTCGGCAAAAATCATGCCCGGCGTTACCCCGTCCACCACGTCATGCAAACGCGCATAATCGCCGCCCATCAGCGCATAATTGGGCGCGATTGAGGCATGGGCGATGCCGATATGGATAGCGGCCAGCGCCATCGTGGCGTGCTCTATGCTATTGCCCGAGAGAATCAGAAGCGGGCGGTCCGCGGAAAGATTTTGCCTCAACAGCCAGCTGGCAACGCGGCGGACCTGCTCTGCCATCTCGGCATAGGTGACGGTGCGCCATGCCTCTTGGCCGGGCACTCTGTCAGCCAGAAAAACACGCTCCCCATAGGCCTTCTCACCATCGAAAAGCGGCTTGGTGACGCGCTTGTGATATTCGGGCAATTCTCCCAACGGCCGCAGATAGACCGTGCCGTCCGCCGTCCTTCTTTCGTCAAGTTCGGGCGACCAGAATGACGCCTCCCGAAATGGTGCCTGTCTCCAGCTCATGACCTCTCCCCAACTCATTGCCGAAATGATGAAATCTGATTGTTTTTTGTAAAACTATTGACATGGAAACAATGTTGCATGCAACAGTTATCCCGAATGCGAGGTACACATGTCACTGGTAAAATACGAAATTGAAGATGGTCTGGCGGTCCTGACCCTGATGCGGCCGGAAAAACGCAATGCCATGAACCCGGCAATGATGCGCGATCTGGATCTGGCCGTAACCCGGGCAGCGGACGAGGCACGCGCCGTAATCATTGCCGGCAGCGGCGATCACTTCAGCGCCGGGCTGGATCTGGCCGAGGGCATATTCAAGGGCGCGATCAAGTCGATTGCGGGTTCGCAGTCCTGGTACAGCATCTTTCGAAAGATCAAGAGCGGCTCGATTCCCTATTTCGCGGCCCTGCATGGCGGCGTTATCGGCGGCGGTCTGGAGCTGGCGGCAGTCACGCATGTGCGCGTTGCCGATGAAACGGCCTTCTTTGCCTTGCCTGAGGGCCAGCGCGGTATCTTCGTCGGCGGCGGCGGCTCGGCCAATATCTCACGCATACTCGGCGTGACCCGCATGGTCGACATGATGTTGACCGGACGGGTGTTGACGGTGGCCGAGGCCGAGTCACTGGATGTCGTCACCTATGTGACACCGCCGGGCGAGGCACTGGCCAAGGCGCGCGAACTGGCCCGCAAGGCGATGGAGAATACGGCGCTGTCCAATTACGCGATCATCAACGGCATCCAGCGCATCCACGATAGCGGCATGGAAGAGGGGCTGTTCTTTGAAAGTGTCCTCGCCAGTTATGTGCAGTCCAGCCCGGAGGCCAATCAGCGCATGCTCGATTTTGTCGAAAAACGCGCGCCGCGTGTCCAAAATCCGGGATCGGTAAAATAGTGAAGCTCGATCAAACCACCGTGCTCGGCCTCGGCGAGCTGGAGACCGCTCCGGGCTTCCTGCTGCAAATTGCCCTTGTGACCCATGTCGAGGCGGTATCGGCGCTTCTGTCCGAGGGCACACCGTTGCGCATGTCGGAATATGCGATCCTTGTGGCGATCAACGAAAATCCCGGTGCCTTGCAAGGCGAGATCGGCGATCTTCTCCACATCAGCCATCCGCACATGACCAAAGTGATCTCGCAGCTTGAAACGGCCGGCTATGTTGTCCGCACGGTGCCGCGGGAAAACCGGCGCTCCCTCCAGCTGGATCTGACCGATGCAGGGCGTGCGGTGCTGAGTGATATGCGCCGCATTGTCCCGCCGGCGGCCAGTCAGGCATTGGACATGCTTTCGGATAGTGAAAAAGATGCGCTCGTCGAGCTGTTGCGCAAGATTGCGCGCCGGCCGGATCGGGCGACAAACGAACAAAGGAAATTCTCATGATCGATCTTGATAAGGTAACCGCCATCGATTTCCACACCCATGCCGGTGAGCCTTGCGGCATGCATGAGGACGATGGTTATGAAGAATTTCAGGCGCATATGAAGGCGTATTTCGGCTCGAAATTTGACCATTCCCCCACCATTGCCGAAACGGCGGCCTATTATCGCGAGCGCAATATCGCAGCGGTGATCTTCACGGTGGATGGCGAGCGGGAAACCGGCTTTAACCGCTATGACAATCAGGAAGTGGCAGAACTTGTTGCCGAACATTCCGACATCCTGATCCCCTTCGCCTCGATCGATCCGGCCAAGGGCAAGAAGGGCGCGCGTGAGGCGCGAAACCTGATTGAAAATCACGGTGTGAAGGGTTTCAAATTTCACCCGACCTATCAGGGGTTCTATCCCAACGATCGTATGGCCTATCCGCTTTATGAAGCGATTGCCGAGGCCGGTCTGCCGGCCTTGTTCCACACCGGACAGACAGGTGTCGGTGCCGGGGCGCCCGGCGGCATGGGGATGCGCCTTAAATATTCCAATCCGCTTTATCTTGACGATGTGGCCGCGGATTTCCCCGAAATGAAGATCATTGCCGCCCATCCCTCCTTTCCCTGGCAGGAAGAGGCGTTGTCCGTCGCGACCCACAAGCCCAATGTCTGGATTGATCTCTCCGGCTGGTCGCCCAAATATTTCCCGCCCATTCTGGTCAAATACATGAATTCGCTGCTCCAGGACCGCATGCTTTTCGGTTCGGATTGGCCGGCAATCCTGCCCGATCGCTGGTTGAGCGATTTCGAGAAACTCGAAGTAAAACCGGAAGTGCGCCAGAAAATCCTCAAGGAAAACGCGCGCAAGCTGTTGGGAATGTAAAATGGACGCCCTGCTGACCGACGAGGATCGCGCCTTTCGCGACCACATCACCACCCAGTTGACCAAAGCCATCCCCGAGCATGTGCGCGACAAGGTGCGCCGTGATCTCGAGCTTGAGCGAGAGGATATTGTGCAAAGCCAGCAGGCGCTGAACGCTATTGGACTGGCGGTGCCCCATTGGCCACAGCAATGGGGCGGGGCCGGCTGGACGGCGATGCAAAGGGTGATCTATCTCGACCAGATGCAGCGCCTTTCAGTGCCCACGCCGCTCGCCTTCAATGCCGATATGATCGGCCCGGTTCTGGCCGAGTTTGGCAGCGAGGCGCAAAAGCAAACTTACCTGCCCGCGACTGCCAATCTCGATATCTGGTGGTGCCAGGGCTTTTCCGAACCCAATGCCGGCTCCGATCTGGCATCGCTTAAATGCCGGGCGGTGCGCGAGGGCGAGCATTATGTGATCAATGGCCAAAAGACCTGGACCAGCTATGCCCAGCATGCCGACATGATGTTTGCATTGCTGCGCACGGACCCTGATGCACCCAAAAAGCAGATGGGTATAAGCATGATCCTCATCGACATGAAAAGCCCCGGCATTACCGTGCGCCCCATCAAGACCATGGATGGGCGCGATGAGGTCAACGAGGTTTTCTTCGATGATGTGAAGGTGCCGGTCGCCAACCTTGTCGGTGAAGAAGGCAAGGGATGGACTTATGCAAAGTTTTTGCTGGAGTCCGAGCGGCACAATATTGCCGGTCTTGGCTGGGTGCGCATGCGCCTTGACCGGATCGAGGCTTTGGCCCGCGAGAGCGGCCACTGGGCACGGCAGGATTTCCGCAGCCGTTTTGCCCAGACCGAAATCGATCTGGCTGGCATCGAAATGCTGCAGCTTTTGGCGCTCCGGGGTGAGCAGGCGGGCAGTTTCGGCAATGCCAACACCGCAGCCTCTGTCCTCAAGATAAGAGGTAGCCAGCTGCAACAGGCGACCACGCGATTGTTGCTGGATGTGTTGGGCCCCGATGCCGATGCGGCCGCGGGATATTTCACGACCCGCAAGATATCGATTTATGGCGGATCAAATGAGATCCAGCACGAAATTCTCGCCAAGGCGGCTTTGAGGTTGTGATGATGTCCAGAGATCAGGCGCCCATTGAGGAACTCTGCCAGAATGTCTTCGTCGAGGAGACGACATGGGAGAGCATTGTAGAGGCTGGCTTTGCCACCCTTTGTGTTTCGGAGAATGCGGGCGGGTTCGGCGGCGACGTGCTCGAACTCTGGACCGTTGCCCGCGAGGCGGGACGGGCGGTGCTCCGCCAGCCGGTGATTGCCAACGCCATCCTTCCAGCGCATCTGCTTGAGCGGGCCGGAGAAACCGAACTGCATGAAGCCATGATGGCGGGTGAGGTATCGGTGGCCTTGGCTGATGCCAGGGATTTGCATTTCGAGGGCGGAAAGCTGACGGGTACGGTTGCAGTCTCCGGCGATCAGGCACCCGACAGGATATTGGTGGTATCGCCTCAGGGCGAGCTCCTGCTTGCCTCCGCCGGTGCTGACAAATGGCAATCATCCGCGAGGATTGATGGCTGGCCAGCCGGAAAAATTTCCTTTGAGCAAACCGAAGCCGTGCCGATCGGGGGAGGGAATACCCGCGATCTTGCCAAAGTGGCTGGACGATTGAACCGGCTTGCCGCCGCAGCCGAGATCGCCGGATTGACCGATCGTGCGGTGAGTTTGACGGTCACATTTCTGGGTGAGCGCAGCCAGTTCGGGCAAAAACTGTCCGCCTTTCAGGCGCTCCGTCACCGTATGGTCGACGCCATGATTGCCGCACAGGAGATACATGCCCTGTCGCTCAGGGTGGCGCTGGCGCTTGAGGCGGACCCGGTGGGTGCCGACGAAGGATGGCTCGATGCCCTTGCGGTCAAGGGCGCTCAGGTGGCCGAGCTCGTCGGTACTGAAGCCGTGCAAATGCATGGGGGCGTCGGCACGACGGATGAATATCTTGTCAGCCATTTGTTCAGGCGCCTGACGGCCCTGATCCTGACGTGCGAGGCACCGGGGGCATTAATGCGCCTTGCCGCAGCTGAACGGGGGCTTCCGGACTGAGCGCTGAAGGGATCGGGACCTATGGACCATCGGGGCAGAGGGAGACTGCTCCATTCCTTGCATGAATAGCCAAGAAAAATGCGTTTGGCACATGTACGCCAAGCCCAATAGCCTCAAGCTCGCAGGGCTTGGCGCGGATATAATCAGGGTTGAAATAGCCCACTGCGCCTAGGGACCACATAACGCAAACGGGGAGGAATTTATGCGTTTCATCAAGAATACACTGCTCACAGCCGGCTTGACGGCCGGCCTTACACTGGGTCTGCCACTCACTGTGGCAGCACAGACGTTTACCTATGGGTCGTTCGTGCCCAGCACCGATTATTTGAACACGGACACGCTGCCGGTGGTGTTCGCCGAACTGGAAAAAAATACCGACGGCGAAGTGAAATGGGACCTGATCGTGGGTGGCCAGCTCGCCGATGGCGTCTCGACTTTTCCAGCCGTTGAAGACCGGCTGATGGAGGGAGGGCTGGCCGCGCCATTCTTCTCCCCCAGTTCCATGCCGAATATCGCCTTTCTTTATTCCATCGTCGTCTCCACGGAAGATGTGGTTGCCCTGACGGGTGCGGCGATTGAGACCACGTTCCTTGATTGTCCGGGATGCATGGAAGACGCAAAACGGACCAACTCAATCCCGTTTGGCGGCTTCTCGGGGGCACCGGTGCTATTGATGTGCACCGAGCCTGTTTCATCACTGGATGACATCAAGAAAATGCGTGTCCGGGCGAATGGTGGCATTGGTGATCTCGTCAGTGGTGCCGGGGCTTCGCAGGTGGCGGTCACACTGGCCGAATCCGTGACCCTGCTCCAGCGCGGCGGCATCGAATGCGTCGTTGGCGCGGCGGATTGGCTCGTCACTTATGGCTATGGCGAAAAGGCCAAATTTCTCCTCGAGGAGCCCTTGGGGATGTATGCGCCTGTCATGGGACTGCTCATGAACCGCGACGCGTTTCATGAACTGTCGCCAAAGGGCCAGGAAGCCACCCTGCGTGCATCCGCACGCCTCTCGGCGATACACTCGGTCGGCAATTTTATCGTGCAGACTGATGAGGTGTTGAAGGAGCAAATGGCCAATAACGGGGTGAAACTTGTGCCAGCTGCCGATGATCTGCGCGATTATATCCGCGCCTTTCCTGAAGCTGACCGGGCGAACCGCATCGAGGCCGGCAAGACACTCGGTGTGGATGATCCTGAAGCACTCATGAATGCTTACGCCAAAAACTTCGAGAAGTGGAAGGGCCTGTCTGAGACGATCGGCACGG